>OWIW01001015.1_pt1 | contig 16999 bp, 14 predicted proteins | sample 2433821 | NCBI WGS metagenome assembly OWIW01 (sample SAMN05065751, study PRJEB22554) | human gut metagenome | biome: ENVO:2100002; feature: ENVO:00000062; material: ENVO:00002003 | host: Homo sapiens | place: USA | reverse complement strand
GAGATTAGCGAGTGTCTCGTGGGCTCGGAGATGTGTATAAGAGACAGGTCCTTGACCGCCTGCGAACGGTTGCCTTTGCCGATCATGCCGGAAAGCCCCTTTTCCATCAGGCGCGGCGCGTAGGCGTCCATACGGCCTGAGGTCGTCGGCCCGGCGGAACCGATGGCCTGCCCCGGCTTGGCCGGAGAGGGCCCCACATAATAAACAATCTGATCGCGCAGATCCACGGGCAGGGGCTCTCCCCTGTCCAGCGTCTCCACCATGCGCTTGTGGGCGGCGTCGCGGGCCGCGTAAATGGTTCCCGAAATGAGGACTCTGTCACCGATATGCAGTGAACGCACCTTGTCTTGAGTAAGGGGCGTCGTCAAACGGATGGGTTCGGACACGGAAATCTCCTGTTTGCCCCCGCGCCTGAGGCGGGGACTGGAAGTGATTACAGTTCCGCCTCGGCGTGGCGCGCAGCGTGGCAATTGATGTTCACCGCCACCGGGAGGCTGGCGATGTGCGTGGCGCAGAACTCCACGTTGACCTTGAAAGCAGTGGTCGTCCCGCCGAGTCCCTGCGGGCCCGTCCCAAGATCGTTCAGGAGGCCGAGGAGCTCTTCCTCAAAGGCCGCATACCGGGGATCGGGGTTGCGGGTGTCCACGTCGCGCATGGCGGCGCGCTTGGCGCACAGGCCCGCCAGCTCAAGCGTACCGCCGATGCCCACACCGACCACCATCGGAGGACAGGGGCTCGAACCGGCGGCCTTCACCGTATCCACCACAAATTTCTTCACGCCTTCAATGCCGTCAGCGGGAACGAGCATCTTGAGGGCGCTCTTGTTTTCACTGCCCGCCCCTTTGGGCGCCAGCTTCAGGCGGATACGATCGCCGGGCACAAGGCGCACATGCAGCACGGCGGGCGTGTTGTCCCCGGTGTTCTTACGCTCGAACAGCGGCTCGGCCACGGAGGACTTCCGCAGATAGCCTTCCGTATACCCTTTGGCGACCCCGGCGTTGACGGCCTCTTCAAACGAACCGCCCACGACATGCACATCCTGCCCGACTTCAGCGAACACGACGGCAAGGCCGGTATCCTGACAAATAGGCGTGTTCTCCGAAGCCGCGATGTCGGCGTTCAGCAAAAGCTGACGCAATACGTCCTTGCCGGAAGGCGAGGCCTCCCGTTCCACGGACGACTCGATGGCCCGGTACATCACATCCGGCAAACGGCAGCAGGCGGCGACGGCCAGCTCCGCGACGGTATCCGTTATGGCTGAAACATGAATTTCGCGCACGGCACTCTCCTCAAGCATAAAGACGTAACAAAACGAACCGCCTCGGACACGACACGGCGGGGGAATTCCCGCCTTGTTTGGGTTCTCACTGTTATCATGCGACTGTGCGGCGCACAAGCGCTGCCGAAAGAATAAAGATCAAACATTCTCCCCGGAACGGCGCGCTTTGCGATCTTGCCGTATGCTGGCTAAACGGGTATGATTCTTCGCTTGAGACAAAAACGGCGCCCGAGAAAGCGCTGATAGCAACCATAACCATCAGGATAGGCCCCATGAGCAACCATTTTGAAGGACTTGGCAAAACCTGGCTGACCCTTTTGAACGATCCCGAGAAGGAAGTTCCCGCCGTCGTCATGCAGGTGATGAAGGAAGGAAAGACCCGTGATTGTTGGCAGCGCAAGGACTCCAAGGAAGAGACCATGGTGCTGGCCTGGCCGGTAGAAACAGGATTCCGCGCGGGCGTCACCGTCCACGGGAACGCGGGCGAACAGCTCCGTCCCGTGTCGACCTATCCCCTGCTGGAAGGCGCGCCCAACGATATGACCGTGAACGAGACGTATCTCTGGCAAAACGAAACCGAAGGCGAAGTGTCCGCCACCTGCAACGAAGGCGCCAACCCGCTCTGGTTCTACTCGCCGTTTCTGTTCCGCGACCGTGAAAATCTTACCCCCGGCGTCCGCCATACCTTCCTTATCGCAGGGCTCGCCTACGGCCTGCGCCGCGCCCTCCTTGACGAAATGACCATCACCGAAGGTGTGGAATACGAGCGTTACGTGGCGGAATGGCTGGCCCAGAATCCGGGCAAGACCCGCCTCGACGTGCCGCAGCTCACCGTGGATCTCAGGGGCGCCCGCATCGTCGTCCCCGGCGATGTCGCCAGCGAATATCAGATCCGCGTCCCGGTCACGTCCGTAGAAGAAATGCACATCCAGAACGAAAAAATTTATATGCTGATCGTGGAGTTCGGCCTCAATACCCCGAACCCGCTCCGCTTCCCCCTCTACGCTCCCGAGCGCGTCTGCAAGATCGTCCCGCAGGCCGGGGATGAAATCGACGCCATCATCTGGCTTCAGGGCCGTATCATCGACTAGATCCGCAGCTGCCTGAGGCAGGCATTTCCCGCCTCGGGCAGCGGTGCCCCTCCTCCGGAACGACGCATAAAGGAACCCCGCCGTGTCCATGCACGAAATCGAAGACTACATTGAAGAGGCCATACGGGCCGTGTCCCGTTCCGATATGCCCGTTTCCGAAAAGCGGAACATGATTTATTCGCTGCTCAGGCTGGAGGAGTACGGCGATTGCGGGTTCACCAACCTGCGGACGCTGAAAGAGATGATGGACTGCCAATACACCTTCGTCTTCGACAAGACGGAGATGTATGACTATGAGGCGAATCGGGGCTATTACGACGACCTTTCCAAGAAAGGCGGCTGTTCACAGGGCGCTCCCTATACGCTCGTCGCCCGTGATGCCGTGACCAACGAATGGGTGAAGCACGGCGACAAGGTTTGCATCGACAGCGGCTCCGACGCGTGGCGGGGCATGGTGGCCGCCGGGGCCATTACCGGCGAGGGCGCGGCCCCCGTGGAACGGCTGGAAGATCTGGACGTGCTGCGAAAGGTGAAGAAGCTTTGGGGCCCGATGGACGACTACTTCATGCAGGCGCACGGCGGTCTCTTCCTCCTTTCCGGAGCCATTGACGATTTGCCGGAAGAGGAATTTCCCGAACACTTCGGCATGACCAAACAGGACTTTGAGGACGAATACGGCGACTAGCCGTTCTCCGTTTTCAGAACGGACCGCCACCGGACGGCCCAGTACAGCGACTTTTTGAAAGGAAACAGACAATGCGCAGCCAAAAAATGACGTTCGGTCTTGAAAAGGCCCCCCATCGCTCCCTGCTCTACGCGCTCGGCCTGACCCGCGAAGAAATGAAACGCCCACTCATCGGCGTGGTGAACGCCGCCAACGAAGTGGTCCCCGGCCACCTGCATCTCGGCAAAATCGCCGAGGCCGTCAAGGCGGGCATCCGCATGGCGGGCGGCACGCCTATGGAGTTCCCGGCCATCGCCGTGTGCGACGGCCTGGCCATGAATCATGAAGGCATGCGCTTCTCCCTGACCTCGCGCGAAGTCATCACCGATTCCATCGAAATCATGGCTACGGCACATCCTTTCGACGCGCTGGTGTTCATCCCCAACTGCGACAAGATCGTCCCCGGTATGCTCATGGCCATGATGCGCCTGAACCTGCCCTCCATCATCATGAGCGGCGGCCCCATGCTGGCGGGACGGAACAACACCGACCTCATCAGCGTCTTTGAAGGCGTCGGCGCGGTCCGTAACGGCACCATGACCGAAGAAGAGCTGGAAGACCTGACCGAAAACGCCTGTCCCGGCTGCGGTTCCTGTTCCGGCATGTACACCGCCAACACCATGAACTGCCTGTGCGAAGCCATGGGCGTGGCCCTGCCCGGCAACGGCACGACGCCCGCCGTGTCCGCCGCCCGTATCCGCCTTGCCAAACAGGCGGGTATGCAGGTCATGGAACTTCTCGAAAAGAACATCCGTCCCCGCGACATCGTGACCGAACAATCCGTCCACAACGCTGTGGCGGCGGACATGGCTCTCGGCGGCTCCACCAACACGACCCTCCACCTGCCCGCCGTATTCGGGGAAGCCGAACTGAGCCTGTCACTGGACATCTTCGACGACATCAGCCGCAAGACGCCCAATATCTGTAAGCTTTCTCCCGCCGGGACGCAGCACATCGAAGACCTGCACCGCGCGGGCGGCATCCCCGCCGTCATGGGAGCCCTGCTCGACAAGGGCCTCGTGCACGGCGAGGCGCTCACCGTCACCGGTAAGACGGTGGCTGAGAATATCAAGGAACTCAAGGCCCACATCATTGACCCCGACGTCATCCGCATCGACAAGCCCTACGCCAAGGAAGGCGGCATCGCTATCCTGCGCGGCAACCTCGCGCCCGACGGCGCCGTAGTGAAGCAGTCCGCCGTGGCTCCCGAAATGATGGTCCGCGACGTGACCGCCCGCGTGTTCAACAGCGAGGAAGAAGGCGTGGAAGCCATCCTCGGCGGCAAGATCAAAAAGGGCGACGTGGTGGTCATCCGGTATGAAGGCCCCCGCGGCGGCCCGGGTATGCGCGAAATGCTGACCCCGACGTCAGCCATCGTGGGCATGGGCCTCGGCGCGGATGTGGCGCTCATCACGGACGGTCGTTTTAGCGGCGGCAGCCGGGGTGCGGCCATCGGCCACGTATCCCCCGAAGCGGCGGACGGCGGGCTCATCGGGCTTGTGCAGGACGGCGACACCATCCATATCGACATCCCCGGCCGTAAGCTGGAACTGGTCGTCCCCGAAGCGGAAATCGAAGAACGCCGCAAACACTTCGTCCCCGTGGAAAAGGATATAAAATCCCCGTTCTTGCGCCGTTACGCCAAGCTGGTGACCTCCGCATCCACCGGCGGTGCGTACAAGAAGATCTAAAGCTGTCTCCGAGCGGCTACCATTAAAAAACCATCCCCCAGCTTCCTTCATTCGGGAGGCTGGGGGAATTCTTTTAGGCTTCTGGCATTTTTCTGCCCCCTACGTGAAGAATACGCCTCGAGGGAGCCTCCCTGCTCTTTCGCTCCTTTGCACCTTAACCCGAAAGAAAACAGCTCTTGCCGATTGGAGGAAATACAGGATTGGTGAGCCCATATGGTAACCGTTTTGTACCGTTCACTCCCCATTTACCAGAATGAGGCCGCTGGGAACCGAGAGTTTTCCTCTTATCAAAGGAGTTTTTGTTAAATTTTTATAGAGCAAATACAGCGTATTAACTATACGTTTCAACTTTTTTTCATTTTTTCCTTTTTTCTCGTTGACAGCGGTGGATGATTTTTATAAATAGTTCTGGCTGTGCAGCTGCGGCAAGCAGAAAAGCACGGTAAACGTCCCCATCGTCTAGCCGGCCCAGGACAGCGGCCTTTCACGCCGTCAACAGCGGTTCAAATCCGCTTGGGGACGCCACTAGAAAACTAGAGGCGCATCACTTTACTCTGAAATCAGGGTGTTGTAGTGCGCCTTTTGTATTATATCCCCTCCGCTTGTAAAGCTCTCTCCCAAGGCTTTCAGGCCGCGTCGTCCCCTCCACGTGCGCTGCGCGCCTATCTCCCTCTAGCGCTTTTTACCTCCGCGTTCCGTCCCTCAACATTTCTCTTCCCCGTGAAGCAGCAACCGACCGTGAGACTGTGCAACTGACACGCCTCATCGCGGCTCTCTTCACCTATGGGCTAGTCTCCCCCCTGCCACCTTTTTCCATCCAAAAGGGAGGGCAATCATGAGGCCCTACCCAAACCACCATTCCCTGATCGCCAGACGGCTCGGCATCCACATAATGTACGCGCCACCGCTGCGGCCTGCCACAGCGTGGTCACGCTGAGCCCTCCGCTGGTGATCCGCTGCACTCACAATTTCGCTGGAGCCATACTATACCGTTCGAACCTACGCATGAGACTGAGACGGCGCTGAACGCTGCACCGCTGATCTTCTGAACCGTCAGCTCAAAAAGCAAGTTCCCATCGAAGAGTGCATTCCAGACGACATCTGGCAGCGCATGAGCCGAGAAGTCCGTGAGAATCCCCCGCGCTGCCGCACCAAATGGAGCATTAATGACGCCTTGCCATCATACTGCCGAACATACACAGGACAGGAGTACACATGGAAGGTCGGCATCAACTACATTGGCGAACCGCTCAACGGTGGCCACTGGATTGATGAGCAGCCACAAGGGACGGCCATGACTGACGAACAAATCAAAGAACTTTTTGATACAGTACCCGCCTTTGCCGACAGCTGTATCGAATCGCTACGTCCGGCACCCTTCCTCCGCTCAATAAGCCGTTGCTGGTCAGCTTCAGTAAAGACCGGCCTGATGTGGGACGGCAGCCAATCCCAACTATCCCGGCATGGCATGGAGGGAACTCCTCGATAAGGGCGAAAAGATGCGGAAAAACATCAGGCTGTTTACGGTGAATCCTGAGTACTACCTGAACCTCGAACAATTCCGTGCCCCCTTCATGAGTTTCTGCTTTCATGACGGCAAAGGCTACGTCGCGGAAGACGGATGCCACCGCGCCTGCATCGCAACGTTCTTCCTCTATTCGCAACCCTCTCCATTTCTGCACGGCGTTCATCTCACAGAGGTCCAGACGGACGCCCGCATGACGAACCTCTTTTACAGGCTCAAAAAACTTCTTCCCACATGGTGCGCGGCGTTCCCCAAGTCACAGGAAGTCACCCGCAATGACGACGCCAAAGGATGGAGCATGTCTTTCTATGGGAACACCCTGCGCATTGAAAACCACCGAAGGAAGGGCTTCAACGCCGACTTTCAGGCCGAAGAACTGGAAGAAGGCCTGCTCCCGACCTTGCTGAACCCCTTCAAACGCCGCTTCGGAACGTATCGCAATCTTTTGAATTGAGAGGAATCCATGATCCAACGTCTCTTCATTGCCGAAAAACTGTCACTCGGCAAAGCCATTGCCGCTGAACTCGGCGTCACGCAGACTTGTCAAGGGTATATGGCCTGTGGACGACGTCGTGACCTGGTGCTTCGGGCATTTGCTGGAACAGTATGCTCCCGATGATTATGATGAAGCATGGAAGCTGTGGCGCAGAAGCTCCCTGCCCATGATTCCCCGTGAGTGGCGGCTCAAGCCCAAGGAAAGCGCCCGCGCTCAACTTCAGGTAATCAGCAATCTGCTCGGTGAGGCAGCTACGGTCGTCAACACGGGCGACCTGGACAGGGAAGGACAGCTCCTCGTGGATGAAGTCCTCGAACACTTCCACTACACCGGCCCGGTTCAGCGCATCTGGCTGGCATCCCTCGATTCCCGGTCTATCCAAAAAGCTCTGGCAACGCTGAAGGACAACCGGGATTACGCCAACCTCAGAGATTCCGCCCGCGCCCGCTCACAGGCTGACTGGCTCATAGGCATGAACGCAACCCGCGCCATGACGCTCCGGGGCAGGGAGTCGGGACGGGATGGCGTGTTGTCGATGGGGCGCGTCCAGACGCCCACCCTTGCCCTTGTCGTCAACCGGGATCGGGAAATCGCGGCCTTCACTCCCATTGACTATCTCGTTCTTCAGGCAACGCTCCAGCACGACGCGGGGACGTTCTCAGCCATCTTCAAGCCTTCGGAAACCCAACCCGGACTGGACAGTGAAGGCCGTCTCGTCGATGGGGCCACCTCCCAAGGCATCATGGATGCCGTGCGCGGCAAAAACGGCATCATCACCTCCGTCACACGCGAAAAAAAGAAAAAGCCCGTCCCCCTGCCCCATTGCCTTTCCTCGCTTCAGAAGGCCGCTTCCTCCAAGCTCGGCATGACCGCGCAACAGGTTCTGGATACCGCGCAGTCACTCTATGAAAAGAAGCTGACGACGTATCCGCGTACCGACTGCCGCTATCTGCCAGAAGAGCAGTTCGGTGACGCCGCCCGGATCATCACCGCCCTTTCCGGCGTTTCCGGTCTTGAGGCCGTGACCGCCAAGGCCGATTCCGCCTTGAGAGGCCCCGTCTGGGATACGAAGAAGATCACGGCCCACCACGCGATTATCCCTACCGGGGAAGAGCCCCGGAGCCTCACGGCGCAGGAAAAGGATCTGTACCTGATGATCGCCGTCCAATACTTCCTCCAGTTCTATTCCCCCATGCTCTACGAGGCCCAGAAGATTCTGGCCACAATCATGGAAACGGCATGGGAAGCCCGTGGCCGGATAATCATAGAGCCGGGCTGGACCGGATTTCCTGCTGAAGAGGACGATGAGGACGCCAAAAAGAAAGAGGCCGAACAGTCGCTGCCATCCGTCGGCAACAATGACGCCGTACTCTGCGCCGACGTGGACGCACTCAAAAAGAAGACCACGCCGCCTTCCAGGTTTTCGGAAGGTTCACTGATCGAGGCGATGGCCAGCATCCACCGTTTCGTTTCCGACGCCAAGGCCAAGGCCGTTCTAAAGGAAAATGAGGGCATCGGGACGGAAGCGACACGGGCGGGTATCCTTGAAACCCTCAAGGGCCGTGGGTTCATCACAGCCAGCGGCAAATCCCTTGTGTCCACGCCGCTCAGCCAGTCCCTCATCGACATGACCCCGGACACGCTCCACGATCCGGTCACTACGGCCCAATGGGAACAACGCCTTGAAGCCATAACCCGTGGGGAAACCTCTCTGGAAGACTTAATGCGGGAACAGTATGCAGCCCTTCCTTTGCTTTTGGCCCCCGTCCTCTCCACCCCTGCCGCACTTCAGCCCGGTGCCTTCCCCTGCCCGAAGTGTGGCAAGGCGTTGCACCGGCGCGAAGGGAAAAACGCCAGCGAATTTTTCTGGAGCTGCTCCGATGCCGATTGCAGGACGTTTTTGCCGGATGAGGACGGTAAATCCGAAAAACCCCGAGAAAAGGCCGCCCCCTCGGAGCATCCCTGCCCCGTCTGCGGTCGCCCCCATTACTCAGGGAAAAACGATAGGGGGACATATTGGGCTTGCTACAACAAACAAGGGTATTCAGACGGTAACAATGTCTTTCTGCCTGATGACAACGGCACCCCCGGCCAGCCCAAAGAAAAGTCTCCACGAGTGGTGACGGAGTTTCCCTGCCCCGATTGCGGTAAGGCGCTGCTCTACAGGCAAGGCACCAGCAAGGCGGGGAAACCCTATGAAGTCTTTTCCTGTTCCGGCTATCCAAACTGTAAAACGAGCTTTTGGGGGAAGGATGGAAAACCTGACTTTAATAGGAGGCCAAAATAACAATCCAACAAGAGAAACCAAATGTATCGCATCTTGGACATATGCCCCCGGACGAATTCAACTCATAAAGGAGCAACCATGAACCTCATGAAATTTTCCATCCCGTTGACTCTCTATCGCTTAGAACCCTCGACCCTCGCCAATGTCACTGGCGACGCGATCAGGCGGTTCGCCTTCCGGTCCATCGACAATACCCCTGACGAAAAAGTCTATGGCTTCGTCCCTGAAGATGACATGTTTGCCGATCTGGAGACTTCGATTCTCGAAAAGGGCCAATACATGAGCTTTGGCTTTCGTATCGACACCGGAAAGATACCTTCGGCCATTCTCAAAAAACATCTTGCGGAAATGACGCGGGCCCCCCCCAGAGGCAAGGCAAGACGTTCCTTTCCAGATCCCGAAAGAAGGAACTCAAAGACCTTTGCAAGTCCCGGCTCCTTTCAAAAACAGAACACCGCCCCTTTATGACCGGTATCGCCATCGATACGTCAAACGGACTCGTTTACGTTGCCGGCACCTCCAAATCTACCCTTGAGCTGTTCGAGAATTACGCGAAAACAACCTTCGGCGGCGAAATGGAGCGCATGTCCCCAAGCATACTGTCCGCATCGGATTCCGAACACCCTCTCGAAGATCTCATGAGCAATATTTACGCAGAAAGTATGACGCTTTCCCGGACGGATGGGACTTCAGTCTCAGTAACAGATGCGCCGGACAGCGCGAGAGCCGGACTGGAATCCGGGCTCTTGCTTACCAGCCTCAAGATCAGGCTTTCCTCCATGCCTGAAGACGAACTTGTGGCCGCCTTTACTCTGAACGCGGATTTTAGCTTCAGCGGCCTGAAGACGCCGCGCATCCGTAGACAGAAAGGAGAAGATGCCGATCCCGACACCGACTTCCTCCTGAAAATGGGCTTCATCGGAGAGACTGTGACTGCCATGCACTCGCTCTTCCGGCAACATGCGGGCAACTAGGGAGAACATCATGAAAAGACTGCTCTTGCTCTTTCTTTTGTGTTTTGGGCTGGCCTTGCCAGTGGTGGCTGCTGATGGAACCAGCTTTAATCCTACAACAATTTCTGTCAAAAGCGTGGGGGCTTCGATCCCCGTTGGAACGGTGATTACTTGGCCTTCCAACTCATGGCCTTCTGATAGAGATAACTGGCTGGAATGTAACGGGCAATCCATATCCAGCGCAGTATACCCGGAACTGGTCGCGGTTGTAGGCTCACGAGTGCCCGATTACCGGGGTATTTTCCTGCGTGGCCACGGCTCTCAGACGAGCACGCATTACGGTACCGTGACACATTCCAGCGCTGGCCTTGGGCAACTACAAGGGGATGCAATCAGAGAAATATGGGGGGACATTCCAACAGGAGCCGTGGAAGAGGATGTCCCCTATTCGGGGGCATTCGGGCGGGCTCAGTTAGGAATGGGAGCGGATGGGCGAGAGGGAGAAGACTACGGCATCTATTTTAGAGCTTCATGGGTCACTCCTGTCGCTCAAGAAATTCGTCCGGTGAACCGGAGCGTGCGCTATCTTATCAGGACGCGATAACAACCTTTTTTACGCACATACCAGTCTACCCGGAACTGGTCGGGGTTGTAGGCAGCCGAGTGCCCGATTACCGGGGACGTTTTCTGCGTGGCCTCCAGTCCGGGCATAGCGTCGGACAGACCGTGGCCAACTCGATCAAGAGCCACAACCATACGCAGCCGACACACACGCACAGTTTCAGCGGGCAGCTCGTCAGCACGGCCCTGAGCGGCACAGCGGCGGGGCAATCATTCTCTTCTGCGGCAAATCTCGGAGTCAGCGGATGGGCTGCTGGACAATCCATCACGAGCGGAGGAGCGGGTGGGCAGAGCTTTTCCTATCAGGGGAGTACGTCAAGTAGTTCCGGGGGATACGTGACCTTTCGCCATGACACCGGAACCACTAATAGTTATGGGCCAGATGGAATTATTCCCGGTTATTCTGCTACGCCGCCAACAGCTTCATGGGGCATCACTATTACTGAAAATAATGGAGTTTTTTATTCCAAGTACAGTAGCGGCTCAGGTGGGGATAGGAGTACAGTGACAACCAGCTACGTTCCGTTTTCAGGAGCAAAAGCCCAAACGATGGGCGGTGTAACATCAGGTGGTTCAATATGGGGAAGCACAGGAGGAGGGAGCGTTTCTGGGACTGCCTCGGGTACTATAAGCGGAACGGCCAACGCCAGCTCTGTTTCGGGGAATCTGCGAAATGGGAGCGTGAGCGGAGTCATCGACGCAGGAGGTGGTGATCCTACGGACTATACTGGTGGGTCCGAAACGGCTCCAGATCATATCTACGTCCGCTGTCTCATTCGAGCCAAACCGTGACTTGCCAAATTCCCCGGAACTCCTTATTCTTCAAAACAGAAAGGGCCAGAGTGTTGACGCACTCTGACCCCCGGCATGGGATGGTTCTTTAAGGGCCTCCCCTCCGGTAAAAGGTTCTCGACCTATTTACCCGATGGAGACCCCCAACGGTGCGGCTAACACTGTTGGGGGTCGCTTCTATTCCATCGGGCTTGCCTTCTAGCTCAGGATTTTACCCATGAGCCAGCTTGCCAGACGGGAGAACGCGCCCCACAGGGCCGCTTTCGTCACCAGCCTGAGCAGATGGTACATCCGCCGTTTGCTTGGCAACTTGCCTCCTTTCCATCCCAGCCTGTCTGCGGAGAGGAGGCCCCGTATTGTCCCTTGCGGGACTTCGCCACCCTACGGACATACTCCCCGGAAATCAAGGCACGGCAAGCCCTTTTTGTCTTCCTACCAGTGTATCCGGAACTGGTCGCGTTGGTGGGTGCGACTGTCCCTGACTATCGGGGATACTTTTTGCGGGGAGTTGGTGGAAACAGCGCCAGCTTGGGAGAGAGGCAAGGGGATGCCATAAAGCATCCAACAACTGAGAGCGTATTGCATTTTTGGAAAAGTTTTGAAAACTGTTGGGCGACAGGAGTATTTTCCATACCAAATCAATCAGAATACGATGTTACAATTAAAGAAAGTAACTCCGGTCACAGCTTCCCAAGGAAACTCCGGTTCGATCTCGCCAACGCTTGGGAATCCGGTTATACAGCGGTAGAGATGCGCCCGGCAAACCGTGCCGTTCGCTATCTCATCCGGGCCAGGTGACTTGCCAAATCTCTCCGAACTCCTTATCCTTCAAAACAGAAAGGGCCAGAGTGTTGACGCACTCTGACCCCCGGCACGGGATGGTTCTTTAAGGGCCTCCCCTTCCGGTAGAAGTTGTGGAAACTTTTCCCGATGGAGACCCCCAACGGTGTTCGCAGCACTGTTGGGGGTCGCTTCATTCCATCGGGCTTGCCTTCTAGCTCAGGATTTTACCCATGAGCCAGCTTGCCAGACGGGAGAACGCGCCCCACAGGGCCGCTTTCGTCACCAGCCTGAGCAGATGGTACATCCGCCGTTTGCTTGGCAACTTGCCTCCTTTCCATCCCAGCCTGTCTGCGGAGAGGAGGCCCCGTATTGTCCCTTGCGGGACTTCGCCACCCTACGGACATACTCCCCGGAAATCAAGGCACGGCAAGCCCTTTTTGCCTTCCTCCCAGTGTATCCGGAACTGGTCGGGGTTTTGGGAAAATCAACAATCCCAGACTATCGTGGTCGTTTCCTGCGCGGCCTTCAGCCTAGGCACTCGGTTGGCGAGAACGTGGACAACTCGATCAAAAGCCATAACCATACTCAGCCGACGCACACGCACAGTTTCTCTGGGCAGCTCGTCAGCACGGCCCTTACCGGGACGGCTGGCGGACAATCTTTTTCTTCAGCGGCAAATCTGGGAGTCAGCGGTTGGGCAAATGGACAGACAATCACCAGTGGGAGTGCTGGAGGACAAACATATCAGGCAGTACAAGGCTCAGGGGGGACATGGATTTCCATCAGCCAAACCGGAAATGATTCAGGAATCGCTGGAGGTAGGGTTTCAGTTAATCGAACGACAGAAGAAGCATTAAAAGGTACTAGTTGGGCTGGAGACCAAAATACTTTGGTTGCTCCCGGTGTCTATGGGTCCAGATCAGGGGGGGTGCCGAGTTCACTGTAGGAGGTTCTTCCACAGTAGCCGCAACCACTTCAGGAGGTTCAATCTGGGGCAGTACGGGAGGAGGAAGTATATCCGGCACGGCCAGCGGGATGGTGAGCGGAACGACTAATGCCAGCAGCGTCTCCGGGAGCCTGCGGAATGGGGCTGTGAGCGGAAGTATCGGAGCTGGAGGTGGAAGCCCGACTGACTACACGGGGGAAGCAGAAACTGCCCCGGATCACATCTATGTACGCTGTCTTATTCGCGCAAAGCCGTAAATCTGTATTTATGTAATTATATACTTATAGCAAAGGCAACGCCAAAGTAAATTCTTTCTTGGCGTTGCCTTCGTCTATTATCTATATGTATTTTAATATCATCTTGCTCTGATCAGGTAGTGAACAGCACGGTTCACCGGGCGGATTTCACCAACAACAGGAGTTGAGCGAGACGCATAAAAGTTCATTGCACCTGATGGCGCCTTACCCGCGTCATTCATCCATTGATTACGCCCTTCGTTCCAAAAGGCCAGTGAACCGAACTGTCCCACTTCTCCATCACGGCTTCGGGGCAGATAAGAAAGTTCTCCCCATATTTCTCGTATTCCATCCCCTTGCAGCTAGCCTAAACACACTGCGCGACAGCCGGAACCGGAAGCAGGAAGCAACGGTTTTACAACCCGAACCTAAAGCCCGCTCCGCCCCCAACGCCAGCTCCGACACTTGAAAAATGCCAAACCGTCCTGTTAGCTCTTGCCAAGCTGGATGCCCACAAGGCGGACGCCTATTATCAGGCTCAAATCAAGCCCTACATGGAATACTTTGCCGAGTCGGACGATAAGGCCGAAGACTTTGTTTTTTGCCGGGAACGGATGGAGGCGGACATGACCACAGAAGCCCCCCGCCTCAAAGAAATGAGCCGGGAACTTTCCGAAAAACTCCGGCGCTTCGGTGGAACAGGGACAAAACGGGCTGCTCTGGCCCAGGAAGCTATGAACCATATCCGCCTTGACCGGATCGCGAACAGGCCTTTGCGGCCATTACAGGCGAAATGGACAAGACTTTGGAAAGAAGTCGGGGCCTGGGACGGTAGCATATTACAGCTTGGTCAATGCCCGGCGCACAAGCTCGTTTACCAAATCTTGAGCTGAACACTCTTTGGGTGGCTTGGTTTATGTCAGGTAGATTACATGCGTAGCTGGCTCGTCATCTGCTGGCCCCAGGTTTTGAGGGCCAAGCCCCGTCAAAATCCATTCAGGATTAATACCCTTGAGGCGTAGCAACTTAACAAGCCATTCCGCCGGAATGGCATTTCTTTTTTTAGCGTCCGAAATCGAGGATTGCCTGCTCCCTAACAAGTCAGCCAGATGGGTTTGTGTGCGACATCCTGTGATATCGCACAGCCTATTGAATGAATCTTCTCTAGCTTTGCCTTTCATACCTCTACTGCACTTTTTCTTATAGTAATTGGCATATCGATAAAATAACAATATACGTATAATCATACGGATATTGTGTCAAGTATTAGGCTATTTTCCACCTATGGAAAAGATACCTGCTCTGAACTGGGCTGTAGCCGAAGTTATTGATGATTTGCGGAAAAAGGCCGGACTTACTCAAGGGCAATTAGCCGGTCTCGCTGGTTTGTCTGAAGATTACATATCTGCAATGGAACGGGGTATCCAAAGTGGCTCGTTGACGGCCATGGTTCATATCGCAGGCGCCCTACAAATCGAGGTTGCAGTATTAATCAAACATATAGAGACAGCGATGAAAAGTAACCCAAAACCACCAAGCCGGGGTTCAGGTAAGCCTAAGATGAAAAAGTAAACGTCTCTCCAAGGATACTTTAATGAAACGCATACTTCTAAGCCCTGATGCTACAAGACTTGGGGATGTTCTTAAGGAAAGCCTATCCTCAGCAGATTGGGGTACTTTTAGGGCCGCAATAGCCTTTGTAAAATATTCCGGTGTTAAGCATATATATGATGAGTTAAAGCAGTTTGTTCAAAACAAATCCGTTAAGATTTCTGTTGGAGTGGATACGGGGGGAACATCTTACGATGGTCTTAGTGGATTATTCTCTGCTCTTGACAATAAAGGTGAAGTTTGGGTTTTCCATAATCAAGCTCCCTCGACATTCCATCCAAAAATTTATCTGTTCTTTAATAATGAGAAAGCCTCTCTTATTATAGGATCTGGAAACTTAACGGAGGGAGGCCTATTTTCAAATTATGAAATAAACCTACAGGTGGAACTCGATCTCAATAATGAAGAAGATAAAACTCTCTTTTTAGACATTCAGAATGTTCTTGATGAATGGAGTTCGCACCAGGATGGGTTGTGCCTCAAGCTTGATGAAGGACTTTTGGCACAGCTTGAAGATGAAGGCCTCATAATGTCTGAAGCAATAGCTCGGGCTGATAGGGATAGAGCACCATCGTCAGTTGCGACTAGTTTTTCCGATGCAAATCAGACGCTTTTTTCATGGACACCGGTAAATCCTGCACCAAGAGCTAGCAGTACTAGAAAAAGAAGCACTCAGGCTAGTTCTGGAGGGATAATAGAGGAGTTTGGCGGAAAAGTCAGAATTTTTGCCATGACTTTGCAAAATACCGATGTGGGCAAAGGTCAAACAACTCCAGGAACTTCAAGGCGGTCACCGGAAATTTATATTCCACTTATTGCTAGAAATTTCGCGCCAGATTTTTGGGGCTGGCCCAATAAATTCATTGAAGACCCCAAAAAACTGGGAAAGTGGGATAGAAGTGGCGTAGCGATGAGACTTGGCACTCAAATTATTAACGTAAACATGATGACATGGCCGGATAAAAGTGACTTTCGACTTCGTAGTGAGGCGTTGAGAAGTGCGGGCAATATAAACGACATATTGGTATTGGAACTGTTGGGAGAAGGAGCGCCTGCTGAATATAATGTTGAGGTGATTATTCCCAGTTCACAAGAGTATGCAAGATACCTTGCTATATGTAATAATAGTGTAAAGGGAAAATCTCTCAAAAAATGGGGTTACACTGAGTAGCCGCTTTTTCGCAGGAAAAGTATTTTTTCTGAAATCATGGCATTGTTTCGATGAATATCGCGGGAAATTAGAATTTCCATCGGAATACAAGGCTCTACTAAAAAGCCAACTAACGCTGCAATTTCTTCTAGTAAATCAGCTGTGTTGATTTCAATGCGTTGGCCCCCAGCTACGGTATGATTGTCTCCAATAACTATATAAGCGGATGAACCAGGCTTCAGACAGTAATGAATCCCTTGAAGTACACTTTTCATATCAAAAAAGTATTTTGCTAAAAGCGCGGAAAGATTTTTTCTTCTGAAGCCTACAGTTCCTTTTGAATTTAAAGAATCAATTTTCAATATGAGATCTTTTACGGATTGAGGTAGCTGGTCTTTATTTTTATGAAAATTATCGATATATTTAATTCTAGTCTTTTCGTTAATTTCTCTATTCCCGATCATATTTTGATCGAGTCTTCTGTGTTGAGGCCTTGATAACATTCCCAAAAAATACAAACTTAGCCTGTCTGTATCGAGATATGGTAAAGCAGTAGCATATGGAGGAGATGTTATAACTAAATCAACAGAATCTCTTCCCCAAATATTTCCACAGTTACGCGCATCATTCTCAGAAACTGAATAATCAATATTTATCAATGGGCCATGCTCATAAAGAAAAGATAGAATTGAACGGACAGTACGCCCTAATTCTTCTAAAAATTCTTTTTTGGGGTCGATTTCCGCATCAAGCCGGACATCTTTCCTAACTCGCAAGTCTGCATCTTTTTGCCATGATCCCTTTCGTATTATAT
>OWIW01000999.1_pt1 | contig 17145 bp, 16 predicted proteins | sample 2433821 | NCBI WGS metagenome assembly OWIW01 (sample SAMN05065751, study PRJEB22554) | human gut metagenome | biome: ENVO:2100002; feature: ENVO:00000062; material: ENVO:00002003 | host: Homo sapiens | place: USA | reverse complement strand
ATCTACACTTCTAGCTTCGTCGGCAGCGTCAGATGTGTATAAGAGACAGTATACAAAGAGTGCTAATAAGATGAAAAATATTACAGAGATGTAAGAGAGTGAATAGAGGAAGGGGTTTTTATGGAAAAGCGAGATTATTATGAAGTATTGGGTGTAACGAAAGGAAGTTCGGAGGCAGATATTAAAAAGGCTTATCGAAAAGCGGCGATGAAGTACCATCCGGACAAGTACACCAGTGCGAGTGAACAAGAAAAAAAAGAGGCGGAAGATAAATTTAAGGAAATCAATGAAGCATACCAAGTCTTGTCAGATCCTCAAAAGAGGCAACAATATGATCAGTTCGGACATGCTGCTTTTGAGCAAGGAGCAGGAGGTTTTGGTGGAGGCTTCAGCGGCGGTTTTGAAGATTTGGGAGATATTTTTGGAGATTTCTTTGGCTCCGCTTTTGGAGGAGGCTTCGGAGGAGCGCGAAGAAGGTCCAGCGTACAGCCCGGAGATGATTTACGATTACAGGTAGAAATTACCTTAGAGGAGGCAAATACCGGAGTAGAAAAAACGGTAAAATACAATCGAAAAGGAAAATGTAGTCACTGTGACGGAACCGGAGCGGAAGAGAAAAAGGTGAAACAATGTAGTAAATGTCATGGAACAGGAAGAATTCAAGTTCAACAAAGAACACCTTTCGGAGTTTTCCAAAATGTAAGCGAATGTCCGGATTGTCATGGAACGGGAAAAATCCCGGAAAAGAAATGTTCTCATTGTCATGGAACAGGTTCTGAAAAGGAAAAAGTGGAAAAAACGGTAAAAATTCCGGCGGGAATTGATGACGGACAAAAATTAAAATTGACAGGAATGGGAGATGCAAGTACAACAGGAGGACCGTTTGGAGATTTGTATGTCCATGTTCGGGTAAAACCTCATCCTATTTTTGAAAGAAATGATATTGACTTGTATTGTGACGTTCCCATTACTTTTGCCACTGCCGTTGCAGGAGGAGAGATTGAAGTTCCTACCTTAAACGGAAAGAAGAAAGTAAAAATTGCAGCAGGAACTCAAACAGGAAAAATGATGAAACTTTCCGGAGAAGGAATGAAGTCCTTGCGAGGAAATTATAGAGGGGATTTGTTGATTCGTTTGAATATTGAAACTCCTACCAGCTTATCTAAACATCAAATGGAATTATTGCATAAATTTGAAGAAAGCTTGGAAGAAAAAAATTATCCGAAGCGAAAAGGACTCTTTGATAAAATAAAAGAATTGTTTCAATAAAATCATTGAGAAAGCAAGAATAGTATGCTATACTGAAAAAAAGAATAAAAATTAGGAGTGGTGACATGGAAAAATATGGAAATCTTATACTAATCGTTTTGGTTTGGGGAGCAATTTTTTATTTCTTAGTAATGCGACCTAACAAAAAAAGACAAAAGGAACAAAAACAATTATTCGATTCTCTACATGAAGGAGTGGAAGTGGTAACAGCAGGCGGAATTAAAGGAACGATTTTATATGTCGGAGAAGACTTTGTGGATGTAAAAGTGGACAAAGGAGTAAAATTAACAGTTCGAAAGACTTCTATCTCTACTATTGTAAAATAAAACAAAAAGAGAAAACGACAATAGTACTATTGTCGTTTTTTTTATCGAAGGAGAAACATATGTATAAAAAAGGTCTTAGCATTTTATTCTTTCTCTTTGTCTGTTTTTCCAGTTTTGCAGTAGAGATTCAAAAAGTGGTGGATAGAGGAGAAAAAATTGAAATTCAGTTGAACGGAGCCGTGGCAGGAAACATTACAGAAGCATATGATGAGGATAGTCGAGTCTTATTTTTGGAAATTCCGAAAACTTCGTTGACAAAAAAAATAGCTCTGGCAGAAAATCCCTATATTGAAAATTTTAACATAGAGGACTATGGGGGAAGTGTCGGAGTTACCTGTCGTTTGAAAAATAAATTGTCCTATAAAATTGAAAAAGCGAGTAAGTCGGTTTCTTTAATTTTTCGTCAGGGATCCAATAAGAAAAAATGGATCGTCATAGATCCGGGACATGGAGGAAAGGATCCGGGAGCGGTGAGAGGAGCTTATCGTGAAAAGGATATCGTTCTCTCCGTTGGGAAATATTTGAAAGAGGAATTGAGCGGAGAGTATGATATTATCATGACTCGAGATACCGATAAATTTATTACGCTTTCGGAAAGACCAAAAATGGGAAATCGGACAGGAGCGAAATTATTTGTGAGTTTGCATGTGAATGCAGCGGTAAACACTGCTGCCAATGGAGTGGAAGTCTATTTTTTCTCTAAGAAATCTTCTCCTTACGCGGAACGAATTGCCCAATATGAAAATAGTTTCGGAGAAAAATTCGGAGAAAAATCAAGCTCTATTGCACAAATTTCAGGAGAAATTGCCTATAAGCACAATCAAACGGAATCCATCCCTTTAGCGGAAAACATTTCCAAAAAGATTGCCGGAAGTCTAGGAATGAGAAATGGAGGATCTCATGGGGCAAATTTTGCAGTGCTGCGGGGATTTAACGGACCGAGTATCTTAGTGGAAATGGGATTTATCAGCAATACCTCCGATGTTGAAAAACTGACTCAGGAAGAAAACCAAAGACAGATTGCAAAGGATATTGCGGCAGGAATACGAGAATTCTTTGAACGATAGGAGGGAGAAGAGATGAAAAAGGTAGTTACTCTGGTTATTTGGATTTTTGCTATTTTGGTGGGAGGAATTTATATGAGTTTTCCCTCTTCGAGAGTGGTACGAGATGCCGCAAAAGTAGAGAAAATACAGGAAGATTCTTCTCAAAAAGAGTACTTGCTGTATTTGCCTGACGGAAGTTCTGAAAAACGAAAATTGGAGGAGAAAGAAAGCAGGTCAGAGGAATTACATGTGTTGGTGCAAGCGGAATTGGATTATCTCTACGAGAAGGAATTGGAAAAAGAGAAGATTACTTTGAAAAATATTTATATTACAGAGGACGGAGTCTATATACTTTGCAATGAAAAACCGAAGGCACAAAGTGTAGAAGCGATAGAGCAAAGTTTAAAACAGTTGGGGATGGAAGGAAAGGTACAGGTTTTGTAAGATGAGAGAAGAGGAAAGAATCTACTGCATCTGGTTGTCAAAGAACCTTTCTAAAAAGCGTTTTGCTCATGTTTTATCCGTGGTAAAAGAGGCGGAGCGTTTGGCAAGATGGAACGGAGCGGATATTGAAAAATGTCGTTTGGCAGCGTTATTACATGATTGTGCCAAAGAAATGCCTTTGGAAGAAATGCAGAAAATTTGCAGGCGAGAACATTTTGAGGACTTATCGGAGAGGGACTTGGAGAACGGAGAGATTTTACACGGTTTTGTCGCCTCCGTTTTTGTGAAAGAAAGCTTTGGAATTCAAGATGAGGAAGTATTGGAAGCGATTCGTTATCATACCGTTGGAAAAGCGGGAATGTCTTTAGTCGGAAAGATTGTATATATTGCAGATGCGATTGAAGAAACTCGGAATTATCCAAGTGTGGATAAAATTCGAAAGAAAACCTATGAAGATTTAGAGCAGGGAATTTTAATGGAGATAAAACATAAGCTGGAATATTTGTCATCGACAGGAGCCATACTTCATCCCAATACTTTGGAATGGAAGAAGAGCTTAGAGGAGGAGAGCTGATGAGAGAAGAATTTGTACGAGGGACGTTTAGTATCATTAAGGAACGCTTTGCTTTTGTGGATACGGAAGAGGGAGAGGGAATTTTTATTCCCAAGACAGCTTTTCACGGAGCTTTCGATGGGGATATTGTCTTAGTCCGTATTACTAAGGACAGAACGGCGGAACATGGACGTGAGGGGGAAGTCGTTGAAATTGTTAGTCGAGAGAAGCAAAAAATTGTAGGAATTTTGGAACGTCGTTCCGACTTCGGTTTCGTTCGACCGACGCATGCTTTCGGAAAAGACATTTACATACCGAGAGGGAAGATGAAAAAGGCTCAAACTGGAGAACTGGTAGTCGTTGATATTTATTTTTGGGGAGATAAGGAACGAAAGCCGGAGGGAGAAATTGTCGAAGTACTTGGCGATCCTTACAATACCAAAAATATGGTGGATGCTTTGATTTATCGAGAAGGAATGAGTGAAGACTTCCCGAAAAAAGTCAAGACGGAATTAAAAAATATTCCCAAAACCGTTTCCGAAAAAGAAATTTCTTCCAGACGGGATTTGAGAGACTATTCCATTATTACGATCGATGGAGAAGATGCAAGAGATTTGGATGATGCTGTCTATGTGGAAAAAATGAAAAATGGAAATTATAAATTATTGGTTTGTATTGCCGATGTTTCTTACTACATTCCCGAAGACTCCGAATTGGATTTGGAAGCCAGAAAAAGAGGAAATTCCGTCTACTTGGTCGATCGAGTTCTTCCGATGTTTCCCAAGGAAATTTCCAACGGGATTTGTTCTTTGAATGAAAAGGAAGATAAATTATGCTTCACTTGTGAAATGGAAATAGACGGAAGCGGTAAGGTAGTACAGGCCGATATGTATAAGTCCGTGATTCGAAGTATTCATCGTATGACTTATACCAAAGTGAATGAAATGATAGACGGAAAGGAAGAAACTTTAGAAGAATATCGAGATATTCAAGATATGGTAGAGATGATGTTGGATTTATCCAAGATTTTAAGAGCAAGGAAATACGCGAGAGGAAGCATCGACTTTGATTTGTCTGAAATTAAGTTGGTGTTGGATGAAGAAGAAAAGGTAGAGTATGTAAAGCTTCGAGAACGAGGAGAGGCGGAGAAAATCATTGAGGACTTTATGATTGCCGCCAATGAAGCGGTTGCCGAAAAATTATTTTGGATGGAAATTCCCTCCGTTTATCGAGTTCATGAAAAACCGGAACGAGAAAGGTTGCAAAAATTGAATGAAAGTCTTAAGAATTTTCATTATCGAGTTCATAATTTGGAAGAGGTACATCCAAAGCAGTTTCAAGAGATGATAGAGGACTCCAAAGAAAAAGGTGTGAATTTAATTGTACATAAAATGATATTGATGGCACTGAAGCAAGCTCGATACGGTATGGAGAATCTGGGACATTTCGGCTTGGCTTCCGAATGTTATACCCATTTTACGTCTCCGATTCGTCGATATGCGGATTTAGAAGTACATCGAATTTTACATTCCGTTTTAAACTCTTATCCCAGTGGAAAAGAATTATCTCGAAATGCCAAGAAGTTGCCAAAAATTTGTGAACATATCTCTAAAATGGAGAGGGTGACAATGAAAGTGGAAGAAGAGAGCGTAAAAATTAAATTGGTGGAATATATGATGAATCAAGTGGGAGAAGAATTTTCAGCTATGGTGACGGGTTTTAGCAATCGCCGTGTTTTCTTTGAAACGGAAGAGCATATTGAAGTCAGCTGGGATGTCGTGTCAGCCCGTCATTTTTATGAATTTGATGAAAGAGAATATGCGATGCTGGACAGAGAACAGGAAGAAAATCAATATCATATGGGGGATAAGGTAAAAATTGTCATCGTAAAGGCAAGTTTGCAAGAGTTGGAAATTGAAGCAGTACCAACATTGGTTATGCAAAAAGGTTGGTAAAGGAGTTACTATGATATTAGCAGGAAATAAGAAAGCATATTTCGATTATTTCGTGGAAGAGAAGTTCGAAGCGGGAATTGAATTACAGGGGAGCGAAGTAAAATCGGCAAAGGCAGGAAAAGTAAGTATTAAAGAATCTTTTGTGAGAATTATCAACGGGGAGTTATTTATCATGGGGATGTCCATTGTTCCTTGGTCCTATGGAAGTATCTATAATCCGGAAGAAAAAAGAGTTCGAAGGTTGCTTTTGCATAAAAAAGAAATTCGCCGTTTGCATGAAAAGGTAAGCCAAAAAGGCTATACCATTGTTCCTTTGGATGTTCATCTTTCTCATGGCTATGTGAAAGTGGAAATTGCTTTAGCGAGAGGAAAGAAGACATATGACAAACGGGAAAGTATTGCAAAGCGGGATGTGGAGAGAGATATTCGAAGAAGTTTAAAAGAAAATAATCGTTAGGAGGGACTATGTTATTGACACAACGAAAATTTTTGCCATTGTTTCTGACACAATTTTTGGGAGCTCTTAATGACAATCTTTTGAAAATGGCAATTATTACCTTTATTACCTATCATTTACAGGGAAGTTTGACAGAAAAGGGAATTTTAATCAGCAGTGTCAATGTGATTACGATTTTACCCATGTTTTTTATTTCGGCAACCGCAGGACAGTTTGCCGATAAATTTCAAAGAAACAGTCTTGTAAAGATTATCAAAGGAATCGAAATTTTAGGAATATTTTTCTGCATTTTCTTTTTTTACTCAGGACAATATTCCTTGATTTTACTTACTTTATTCGTGATGAGTACGAGGTCCGCTTTTTTTGGACCACTGAAATATTCTATTTTACCGCAACATTTGAAAGAAGCGGAATTGATTTCCGCCAACGCTTTCGTGGATACATCGACTTATTTAGCAGTCTTGTTCGGAACGACTTTAGGAACTTATCTACATTCCCCTATCTTTGTTTTGGGATTTTTGTTCAGTAGTGCCGTGATAGGGTTTATCAGCAGTTTTTTCATTCCCGTTTCGCCTGCTCCCAGACCGAAAGCAAAATTGCATAAAAATATTTTGAAAGATATTCGGATTAGCTATCGAAAAGTATCGGAGTTAAAAGTCATCTATCAGACTATTTTAGGAATTTCGTGGTTTTGGTCTTTGGCTGCCGTCGTGATGTTGCTCATTTATCCTCTTTGTGAATCGGTATTGGGGACTTCGAGGAATGCAGTTTCCGTTTTTATGTTAATTTTTGCATTGGGAATTTCCTTGGGAGCTTATCTCTGTACGAAAATCTTAAAAGGAGTGGTGCATCCGACTTATGTACCTTTGAGCTCTTTGGGAATGGCGGTGTCTATGTTTGCTTTGTATTGGGCAACGAATCGCTATGTTCCCCCTTTTGAAAATCTGCATACGGTTCCTTTTTTTACAAGTTTTGTGGGAATTCGTATGGCAATTATTTTATTTCTTTTGGCATTTTTTTCAGGGATGTACTTGGTGCCTTTGAATACCTTTCTACAAACAAGGGCATCCAAAAAATATTTGGCGACGATTATTGCGGGAAATAATATTTTGAATGCCTGCGGAATGGTGTTCCTATCCGTCTTTGTCATGTTACTATTTCATTTGGGAGTTTCCATTCCTCAAATTTTCTTTTTTCTGTCTTTGGTAAGCATTTTGGTTGCTTTTTACATTTTAACGATGTTGCCGGACGCTTTGCCGCGTTCCATTGCTCAAAGTTTATTGGCAATTTTTTTTAAAGTGGATGTCAAAGGTTTGGAATATTTTGAAAAAGCAGGAAAAAGAGTTTTATTGATTGCAAACCACACCTCTTTATTGGACGGTTTGTTAGTGGCGGCTTTTATGCCGGAAAGGTTGATTTTTGCAATCAATACACACATTGCTAAAAAATGGTGGGTCAAGATTTTCAGACCGGTGGTAAGCCTACATCCTTTGGATCCTACGAATCCTGTCGCATTAAAGAATATTATTGATGAATTGAAGAAAAACCAAAAATGTATTATTTTTCCTGAGGGAAGAATTACTGTGACGGGCTCTTTAATGAAAGTATACGAGGGAGCGGGAGTTGTTGCGAATGCTGCCAATGCAAATATTTTACCGGTTCGGATTGACGGAGCCCAATTTTCTAAGTTTTCTTATTTGAAAACGAAATTCAAGACGACGTATTTTCCGAAAATCACAATTACAGTACTTCCTCCGACAAAAATCAAAGTGGAGGAAGGAGTCAGTCCTTCTTTGAGAAGAAAGCAAATCGGGGATCAGTTATATACAATTATGACGAATATGATGTATCAATCTTCTCCAATTGCAACGCCTCTGTTTCGTGCTTTGTTGACGGCAAGAAAAAGACATGGAAAAGGGCATATGATTGCGGAAGACATTGCACGTCGAAGTATCAGCTATTATCAATTGATTTTAAAGAGCTACATATTGGGAAGATATTTCGAAGAAAAGATCCCGGAAAAAAATGTTGCCTTACTATTGCCAAATTCTTTGGCGAATGTCGTAGCATATTTCGCTTTGCAATCTGTTGGAAAAGTGCCTGCTATGGTAAATTTTACACAGGGAGAAGCTCAAATTCTTTCCTGTTTGCACACTTCCGGAATTCAAACTCTAATTACTGCGGAAAAAATGGTAACTCTTATGGAATTGCAAGCTGTCATTCAAAAAATAGAAGAAGCGGGAATTCGAGTTTTCTATTTAGAACAGGTGCAGGAAGCCTTGAGCTATCGACAAAAATGGATAGGAGTGTATCGATATTATCGAAGATATACTCCGAAAGTGGATTCTTCCGATATTGCGACCATTTTATTTACTTCCGGGTCGGAAGGAACACCGAAAGCGGTAGCTTTAAATCATGAAAACTTACAGGCGAATCGTTACCAAATTTCTTCTGTCTTTGCTTTCAATGAAAGTGATGTTTTTTTCAATATGTTGCCGATGTTTCATTCTTTTGGATTGGAAGTGGGAACCATTTTACCGATTTTATCAGGAATTAAAGTATTTTTCTACCCTTCTCCGGTGCACTATAAAATTGTGCCGGAATTGGTGTATGATAGCAATGCAAGCATTCTTTGCGGAACGGATACCTTCTTTCAAGGTTATGCAAAACAGGCGAATCCATACGATTTCTATAATATTAAATATGCCATTGTGGGAGCGGAAAAATTAAAAGACACTACCTCCCAAATATGGATGGAAAAATTTGGAGTGCGAATTTTGGAAGGATATGGAATTACCGAAACCAGTCCTGTCTTAGCCGTAAATACACCAATGTATCAAAAGAAGAACAGTGTCGGGAAATTGGTACCGGGAATTCAGTATCGTTTAGAAGAAGTGGAAGGAGTTGCTGAGGGAGGAAGACTTTTCGTCAAAGGAAGAAATATCATGAAAGGATATTTGAAAAACGGAGAGTTGGAAAGCCTTCCGGACGGTTGGTATGATACAGGAGATATCGTATCCATAGATGAGGATGGATTTGTACATATTCTGGGAAGAGCGAAACGTTTCGCAAAAATTGGCGGAGAAATGGTGTCACTGGCTGCTGTGGAAGAAGTGTTACAGAAAAAATATCCGGACATAAAATTGGCGGTTCTTTCGGTGCAAGATCCGAAAAAAGGAGAACAGTTGGTTCTTTTTACAGAAGCGGAACAGATGGACAGCAAAGACATTTTGGAATATTTGAAAGAGGAACAGTACAGTGAATTGTGGATCCCGAAGAAAATTCTGACAAAACAGGAAATTCCTATCTTGGGAACAGGGAAGACCGATTATGTGAAATTGAGAGAAATGCTTGACACAGAATGAAAAAAATGATAAGATATGGTGTTGTTTAATACACACATTCATTATTTCTAGGCAGGGTGCTGATGAGGTCGCTTAGTTTTGAGATGAATGGAAGAAAAACCAAAAAATATTTTAGGAGGAAAAAAATGGCAGTAATTACTATGAAACAACTATTAGAAGCCGGAGTTCACTTCGGACACCAAGCGAAAAGATGGAATCCAAAAATGGCAAAGTACATTTTTACAGAAAGAAACGGAATCCATGTGATTGACTTACACAAATCTTTAAAGAAAATCGAAGCTGCTTATGATGAAATGAGAAAAATCGTCGAAGATGGGGGAAAAGTTCTGTTTGTTGGAACCAAAAAGCAAGCACAAGAAGCGATCAAAGAACAGGCAGAAAGAGCAGGAATGTACTATGTCAATAGTCGTTGGTTGGGAGGAATGTTAACAAATTTCTCCACTATTAAAGGAAGAATTGAAAGATTAAAAGAATTGGAAAGAATGGAAGCGGAAGGAATTTTAGATACTGCTTATACGAAAAAAGAAGCAGCTAGTTTCCGAAAAGAATTAGCAAAATTGGCTAAAAACTTGACTGGAATTAAAGAAATGAAAGAAGTACCTCAAGCTATTTTTGTAGTAGACGTAAAAATGGAAGAATTGGCTGTAACAGAAGCAGACCATTTAGGAATTCCAGTATTTGCTATGATTGATACAAACGTAGATCCGGATAAAGTAACTTTCCCTATCCCTGCAAATGATGATGCTATCAGATCTGTAAAATTAATTACTTCTGTTATGGCAAACGCAATTGTAGAAGGAAATCAAGGAAAAGAAACGGTAGAACCCGCTTCAGAAGAAATTCAAGTAGAAGAAGGATCTGCAGAATAATAATCAACTATCAATAGGAGGTAAGAAACATGGCAGCAATTACAGCTGGTTTAGTAAAAGAATTAAGAGAAAGAACAGGAGCCGGAATGCTTGATTGTAAAAAAGCATTGGAGCAACATGACGGAGATATTGAAAAAGCAATTGACTATTTACGAGAAAAAGGAATTGCGAAAGCAGTAAAGAAAGCCGGAAGAATTGCGGCAGAAGGATTGATTTTCGACGGTGTTACTGTAGATCATAAAAAAGCTGTTGTATTGGAATTTAACTCTGAAACAGACTTCGTAGCAAAAAATGAAGAATTTAAAAATTTCGGAAAAGCATTGGTACAAATCGCTTTGGATAAAAATATCAATACCATTGAAGCATTAAAAGCAGCAGAATATGAAGCCGGAAAAACAGTGGAAGCAGCTTTGACAGAATTGATTGCGAAGATTGGAGAAAACATGAATTTAAGAAGAATTCATGAAACGGTTGCAAAAGACGGATTCGTAGAAACTTATTCTCACTTAGGTGGAAAATTAGGGGTTATCGTAGAAATGACCGGAGAAGCAACAGAAGCAAATCTTCACAAAGCAAAAGATATTGCAATGCATGCGGCAGCAATGGATCCGAAATATCTATGTCAAGAAGAAGTGACGACAGCTGATTTGGAACATGAAAAAGAAATTGCAAGAAAGCAATTGGAAGAAGAAGGAAAACCTGCTCAAATTATTGAAAAAATCTTAATTGGAAAAATGAATAAATTCTATGAAGAAAACTGTCTAGTGAATCAAATTTTCGTAAAAGCGGAAAATAAAGAAACCGTTGGACAATATGCAGGAGATTTAAAAGTACTTTCTTTCACAAGATACAAAGTGGGAGATGGAATCGAAAAGAAAGAAGAAGATTTCGCCGCAGAAGTTGCAGCTCAAATCAAAGGATAGTTATTCAGATAGGGGATGCAAGGAGCATCCCCTTTTTATCAATTTTCTTTTATCAATGAGGAGGAATGAAAGAATGGAAAAACCTTGTTATCAAAGAGTCTTATTAAAGTTGAGCGGAGAGGCCTTAATGGGAGAACAGGAATTTGGAATTTCTTCCGAAGTCATCAATTCTTATGCCATGCAAATTAAAGAAATTGTTGATTTAGGAGTGCAAGTTTCTATCGTGATTGGAGGCGGAAATATTTTTCGAGGACTTTCAGGAGCGGAACAAGGAGTAGACAGAGTAACAGGAGACCACATGGGAATGTTGGCAACAGTCATTAACTCTTTGGCTTTACAAAATGCAATGGAAAAAATAGGACTGGCAACAAGAGTACAAACTGCAATTGAGATGCCTAAAGTTGCAGAACCTTTTATCAAAAGAAAGGCACAAAGACATTTAGAAAAAGGTAGGGTTGTTATTTTTGGAGCAGGGACAGGAAATCCATATTTCACAACGGATACAGCTGCAGCATTACGTGCTATTGAAATGAATACAGATGTTGTTATCAAGGCAACCAAAGTAGATGGCGTTTATGATAAGGATCCCGTGAAATATCCGGATGCCATCAAATATGAAACGGTAAGTTATACGGAGGTATTAAATAAGGATTTGAAAGTCATGGATGCAACGGCAATTTCTTTATGTAGAGAAAATAAGTTGCCGATTGTGGTATTTAATTCTTTGGTACCCGGAAATTTAAAGAAAGTCATTTTAGGAGAGAAAATTGGAACTACCGTTGTAGCGGAGTAAGAAGAAGGAGGAAGTATATGACAACAGGAAAAGAAGTTATTCAAGAATGTGAAAGTAAAATGAAAAAAACTGTGGAAGCGACAAAAGAAAAATTCACGTCCATTCGTGCCGGAAGAGCAAGTGTTGCTATGTTGGATACTATTAAAGTAGAACAATACGGATCGGAGATGCCTTTAAACCAAGTTGCAACAGTATCTGCACCGGAAGCCAGATTATTAGTCATTGATCCTTGGGATAAAACGATGATTCCTAAAATTGAAAAGGCAATTTTAGCGGCTAATTTAGGAATGAATCCGAATAATGACGGAAGAGTAGTTCGATTGGTTATGCCTGAATTAACGGCGGAAAGAAGAAAAGAATATGTAAAATTGGCAAAAAAAGAAGCTGAAAATGGAAAAATTGCCGTTCGAAATATTCGAAAAGATATGAACACCGCTTTAAAAAAGATTGAAAAAGATAAAGAAAGCGGTATGTCAGAGGATGAATTGAAGAGATTTGAAGCAGAGGTACAAACGTTAACGGATAAAACAATTAAAGAGTTGGACGAATTACTGGCAAAAAAAGAAAAGGAAATTACAACGGTATAAGCTTATACAAAAGCAAAAAGATTGAGTTCAGAAAGGATCTCAATCTTTTTTATTGCTTTGCTATTTATTTTAGATAGGTCAAATATTGCTTGGATAGAAGATCGCTTCCGGGAATTCTTTTTTTCTTTTATTTTTTCAGTATTTTTTCATGACAAAAAGGAGAGCAGCGACTTTGAGAAAGTACAGAGCAGATAAATCTGTATAGAAAAACATAGAAAATTATGTTAAAATGTAATGATAAAATAATTTTTAAGGAAGTGTCATATATGTCAATAGAAGTTCCGAAACATATTGCCATTATTATGGATGGTAATGGACGATGGGCAAAAAAAAGAGGCTTACCAAGAACCTTGGGGCATCGAGAAGGAGCCAGAACGCTACAAAAAATATTGAAGTACGCGGGAGAAATTGGAATTCAATATCTCACAGTATACGCCTTTTCGACGGAGAATTGGAGTCGTTCCGAAGAAGAAGTATCAGCTCTCATGAAGTTGTTTTCGAAGTACATGAAAAAAGAAGAGAAAAATTTGATAAAAAATAATGTTCGCTTTTTAGTGTCCGGAAGAAAGGACAGAGTTTCGGACTCTCTTTTGAGAGAAATCAAAGCTTTGGAAGAAAAAACTTCTCAAAATACAGGAATTACCTTTCATATTGCATTTAACTACGGGGGAAGAGCGGAGATTGTTGATGCGGTAAATCGTTTGTTGCAAGAAAAAAAGGAAAGTATCTCCGAAGAAGATATTTCTTCTCATTTATATCAAAATTTACCGGATCCGGAACTCATTATTCGAACGAGCGGAGAGTTTCGAATTTCCAATTTTTTACTTTGGCAGTTGGCATATGCTGAAATTTATGTCACAGATACCTTGTGGCCGGATTTTGAGGAAAGAGATTTGGAACTAGCACTGGAAAATTTTCAAAAAAGAGAACGCCGTTTTGGAGGAGTTTATGAAAAGTAGAATTATCGTTGCACTCATAGGAATTCCTATTCTAATTTTTGTGATTTTGTTTGGGGGGCTTCCTCTATTGATTTTTACGAACTTTGTTGTAGGAATAGGGACTTGGGAATTTTATCGAATGATAGAACACAGTGGAAAGAAAGTCCATAAATATGTTGGAATGCTGGGAAGTCTTGCCCTGCCGAATTATATTTTTTGGACACAAGGACAAAGAGTAGAGGGAGAAATTGCTATTTTAGTCTTTGCTTTGGTACTTATGTTTGTTGAGAGGGTTTTTACCAACCGTATTGAACATGCTTCGACAGAAATTGGGAACACCCTATTGGGGATGGTCTATGTTTCCTATTTCTTTTCTCATATTTTGAAATGGAGTTTTTGGGAAAATGGAGGCCAATTGATATTGTTGTTACAAATTATGGTATGGAGTTGTGACAGCTTTGCTTATTTCATTGGAATTTCGATTGGGAGGAAAATTTTCAAGCGAGGTTTTACGGAAATCAGCCCCAAAAAATCCGTGGAAGGTTCGTTGGGAGGAATTCTTTGTACCATGGTTGCAGCCTACTTATTGTTAAAATATTTTACCTTGTTTCTTGCCCAAACGGAAGAAGAACTATTGATTTTTTCTTTGATTTTAGGAATGGGAGTGAGTTTGGCGGCTCAAATAGGAGATTTAGTGGAATCTCTGTTCAAAAGAGAATGCGGAATCAAAGATTCCGGGAAAATTTTGGCAGGACATGGAGGGATTCTAGACCGATTTGACAGTATGATTTTTGTGTTGCCAATTATGTATTACATTATGGGAGCAGTATTATGAAGCGGATTATTGTATTAGGTTCTACAGGAAGTATTGGAAGGAGCAGTTTGGAAGTCGTTCGTGGAAATCCTCATTGCTTTCAAATTGTGGGACTATCGGGAAATCGAAATATCGACTTATTGAAGCGACAAATACAGGAATTTCATCCGAAATATGTGACGGTAGGATATTGGGAAGCGTATCAAGAATTAAAAACCTTATTTCCAAAGATTCAATTTTTTTGTGGAGAAGAGGGTTTGGAAGAACTGGCTTCCGTGGAGGAGTATGATATTTTACTGACGGCAGTCAGCGGGGCTGTAGGAATTCGAGCCACTATAAAAGGAATTGAAAAAGAAAAAAGAATTGCTCTAGCCAATAAAGAGACTATGGTATCCGCAGGTTCCTACATTAACCGTTTGTTGCAACAATATCCGAAGGCAGAAATTATTCCGGTGGATAGTGAACATTCCGCTATTTTTCAAGCCTTACAGGGAAATGAAAAAAAAGAAGTGAAACGTTTGATTATTACTGCCAGTGGAGGAGCTTTTCGGGGAAGAACCAAAGCGGAGTTGGAACATGTTGGAGTAGAAGATGCCTTGAAACATCCAAATTGGTCTATGGGAAAAAAGATTACTGTAGATTCTGCCACTTTAGTAAACAAAGGCTTGGAAATTATTGAGGCTCATGAGCTATTTGGATTCAGTTATGATAGCATTGATACCATTTTGCATCCTCAGAGTATTGTACACTCTATGGTAGAATATCAGGATCATTCCATCATGGCACAGATGGGAGTTACCGATATGAAGTTGCCCATTCAATATGCTTTCAGCTATCCGAAGCGTTTGGAAAATCCCGTATTGGAGGCTTTAGATTTTACAAAATATCTGGAAATGACCTTTGAGCCGATTAATACGGAAGTATTTCAAGGAATTCCTTTGGCGAGAAAGGCGGGAAGTCTTGGAGGAAGTATGCCGATTGTCTTTAATGCGGCAAATGAAATTGCGGTGGATTATTTTTTAAAAGAAAAAATACGATTTTTAGAGATTTATGAAATGATACAAGCGGCGATGGAAAAATTTCCAAAGGAAGATATACAATCCTTGGAACAGATTTTAGAAAAAGACCATGAAGTGAGGGAGTGGGGAAAAACATGGGGAAAATCATCGTAATTGAGGGAACGGATTCCAGCGGAAAAGAAACGCAAAGTAAATTGCTATTGGAACAGTTTCTATCACAGGGAAGAAAAGCAAGAAAATTGTCTTTTCCAAATTATAGCAGTCCGGCTTGTGAACCGGTGAAAATGTACTTGGCAGGAGAGTTCGGTTTGGACGCAGAAAAAGTGAATCCTTATCCGGTTTCTGCCATGTATGCGATTGACCGTTATGCTTCTTATCAGAAAGATTGGGGATATGACTACCAACAGGAGGATATGTTGTTCATTGCGGACCGTTATGTTCCTTCCAATATGATTCATCAGGCTTCCAAGTTACAGGGAGAAGAAAAAGAACACTATCTGTCTTGGTTGGAAACCTTGGAGTATGAACAATTTCAAATTCCAAGACCGGATTTTGTTATTTTTTTGGATATGCCGACCAAACAGGCACAAGAACTGATGAGAGAGAGAAAGAATAAAATGACAGGAGAGAGTGCCAAAGATATTCATGAGAATAATCAGGAGTATTTGGAAAAATCCTATCAAAATGCCTGTGATATGGCAGAGAGATATCACTGGATAAGAATTTCCTGTGTTGATGGAGAGAGAATTAAAAGTATGGAAGAGATTCAAAAAGAAATTTGGGAGAAAGTGAGGGAAGTATGACCTTATTGATTTCTATTATTGTATTAGGAATTATTATTTTGGTCCATGAATTGGGACATTTTACGACTGCAAAATTTTTTCATATGCCGGTGTCCGAATTTTCTATTGGTATGGGTCCTCAGGTATATAGCTATGAGACCAAGATGACAACCTATTCCTTTCGGGCTATTCCTTTGGGAGGCTATGTTACTATCGAGGGAATGGAATTGGATTCTAAAGTGGAAGGAGGTTTTGCAACAAAGCCTCCTTATCAGAGATTTATCGTTTTGATTGCAGGAGTTTGCATGAATTTTTTGTTTGCTCTTGTGTTGCTGACAGCCTTGCATTTCCATGCAGGAAATGTGCAGTATACAGAAGAAGCCATTGTAGGGGCTGTTATACCGGAAAGTCCGGCTGCTCGGTATTTAAAAGAGGAAGATCGAATTTTGAAAATAGAAGGAAAGGTAATTTCCAAATGGACAGATATAGGAAACTTCATTCAAGATAAGGATATGGTTGAAATTTTAGTAGAGAGAGAGGACGAAGAAAAAAGTTTTCAAATTCCTCTGTTAAAAAAAGAGAATCGAAGTTTTTTAGGAGTTTCTCCGAAAGTAACACATACTTCTTATACTTTAGTGCAGAGTTTTTGGAAAGCAAATAGCAGTTTTGTCACAATTATTACCGATATGGGACAGGGACTTTGGAAGATGATACGAGGAGAAATGAGTGTAAAAGAAATTTCAGGACCAATCGGAATCTTACAGGTCGTGGGGGAAGCTTCAAAACAAGGAATCCTTTCTATCTTATGGCTTAGTGTCTTTTTATCTATCAATGTGGGCTTGTTAAATCTTCTGCCTTTCCCGGCTTTGGATGGAGGGAGAATTTTATTTGTTCTTTTAGAAATGTTACATATTCCTTTTCGTAAAAAATGGGAAGAGAATATTCATAAAGTGGGCTTATTTCTATCTGTCTCTTATACACATCTGACGCTGCCGACGAAGCTAG
>OWIW01000990.1_pt1 | contig 17331 bp, 14 predicted proteins | sample 2433821 | NCBI WGS metagenome assembly OWIW01 (sample SAMN05065751, study PRJEB22554) | human gut metagenome | biome: ENVO:2100002; feature: ENVO:00000062; material: ENVO:00002003 | host: Homo sapiens | place: USA | reverse complement strand
CTATCGAAGATATTTGGCCCGACTACCCGTCGAAAGACGATTTCTTCTTCAACGAAGAGGAGTACTGAAATAGATTTGGTAATGATATAAATTAGGGGCTATGCCTTTAAAGGCTTAAAAGCCAATATCCTAATTGAAATTTGTCTTGGAAAAAGGTGACCCTTTCGGTCATCTTTTTTATTTTTGCGCCGCAAAACGGTTTTATATCGATTTTTCATCCGAAGTTTTGACCCTTATGTTTCAGATTAGGGGCTATAAATAAAAATTAACGATGGTTTGTAAATTTTGCGGGCACGAATGTAAGAAAGATGGACATCAATCGAATAGCGTCCAACGGTATGAATGTAAACATTGTCATAAAAAGCAGCAGTCTGAATATCGCTATAATGCCTATGCTGTAGACTTGAATGGGAAAATAATCACCTATACAAAGGAGGGGTTGGGAATTCGTAGTATGTCAAGGATACTGCGTATTTCGATATCGACTCTCTTAAAGCGTATTCTTAGCATTGCAAAAAGAATAGTACGTCCGATAATCCCTTTGGGGCGTATCTATGAGGTCGATGAGATTCAGAGTTTTGTGCGACAGAAGAAGAAATCTGATTTGGATTGCATACGCCTTAGACCGCGAATCTAAACAAGTCGTCAGCTATAATATCGGTCCCAGGATAAATATGACTTTAGGTGTTGTGACGGATACTTTGCGATATGCGCAGGCTAAATATATTTACACAGATCGCTTGCGTAACTATCGGTCGCTTATCGAAAAAGGAGTTCACCGTACGACATTTTATGGGACCAATCATATCGAACGTCATAATTTGACCGTTCGCACGCATCTGAAACGACTGTCTAGAAAAACAATATGCTACAGTAAGAGTGTGGCAATGTTATCGGCGATTCTGAAGATCTATTTTTGGGGATGAAATAATTCAAACTGTATTGAATAACAATTAATTTTAGCACTGACTTCATTATCTATCAATAGGGGCGTTTAGAACGGTTATATGGAGTCAGGCTTTTACATGATCCATTGAAAAAATCTAAATATATTTCCTCAAAAACACAGAGGTTGAATAAAAATCAATATTTTTGTGTGAATAATCATTATCTGAAATTAAAGACATGGAAGATATAAATCGAATCAAAGTCGTGCTTGTAGAAAAAAACGAACAGGAAAATGGCTTGCAGAACGGTTAGGCAAAGATCCGTCAACTATTTCAAAATGGTGTTCAAATACATCTCAGCCCGCATTGGACACGTTGACAAAAATAGCTGAGCTATTACAAGTGGATATAAGAGAGTTAATAAATAAAACAGTAGGAAAATAATATGGCAACAGCAATCAAATACTAACATTGATCAAAAGTCACTTTGAGGATAACTCGGAGAGATTCAATACTGTTGCTTTGCAAATCGCAGCACATGAAGCGAAATTAGGACATACAAATCTTGCCGCCGACATAAAGAAACTCATGATGTAAGTAAAAAAAATAAACCCAAATTAAAGAATCTCAACCCTGATTTACAAGGCTTATTTCTTGAGGTGTGCCCATCCTTTAAATTAGCAGACTTAGTTGTTTCAGATAGTATAATGGAGCGAGTGAAGCGTGTTTTGATGAATTTATTCATAAGGATAAGTTGAATCGACACAATCTGAATAATCGCAGAAAGGTCTTACTTTCAGGGGCGCCTGGTACAGGAAAGACGATGACGGCATCAATCATTGCTAATGAACTACATCTTCCATTATATGTGATTCTTATGGATAAAATTGTCACTAAGTACATGGGGGAGACTAGTGCGAAATTGAGGCAAATATTTGATTATATTGAAGAAAATCCTGCTGTAAATATCTGTTTGATGAATTCGATGCTATTGGAGGACAACGAGGAAAAGACAATGATGTCGGAGAAATGAGACGAGTGTTAAATTCGTTTTTGCAATTTATTGAAAGAGATGAATCTGAAAGTCTGATTGTTGCTGCGACTATAATCTTGAGTTGCTTGATCAAGCTTTATTTAGACGATTTGACGATGTTATACATTATCAACTTCCAAGTGATAAAGAAAAAGTTGAATTATTGAAGTGTAGATTTAATGGTAAATTATCGCCCAAGACATTAAAATTATACTGGTTGAATTAAATTCGTTGAGCCATGCAGAAATTAATCAAGCTTGTTTGGATGCGATAAAGGAATCTGTGATAAAAAATACTCTGGTCAGCAATGAATTGATTATTAAAACTATTAAAGAAAGAAAGTCAGCCTATAAATTAGATTAATTGCTATGGCTCTATACGATCACATATTACTTCCTGAACAGGTTAAAGTAGCTTCAAGTTATTCGCCAAGAAGTGGCGGTGGAGGCGACAGATCAATACCTGACCGGAATAGGGCGGAACATGCTCGTGCACTCCGGATGCAATTTGATGCCGTTTGGGATGCTAATGCGACTATGCAACAGGAAATGGAGGCCATCTCATTACCATCGAGGCATGGTACATATGTGGAGTTCAAGGGGAGACCTGCATGTGAACTTATAACGGGTAGTCTTGAAGATCGACGTGCTGATATCCGATTGCTCAATATTAGGGATGTTGTTACTGTTGAGGGAGAAACACAAACTATTGCAACTGTTTTCATCCCACACGGGAAAGAGTCAAAACTTTTAAATAAGCTAAATGATTATGCAGATGCGACAAAAGATAGGAACGGAAAACCAAAAAACGATTCTCTAATTAGGAGTATTGAACAAGTTAATATCGCAATGCTAGATGCATTATGGACTGCAAGTGCTGACCACTTCCCTTCAGAACGGATTGACTGGTATGAAGTCTGGATTCGCACTAAAATTGATAATAATGATGCTATATATGGAGAGTTTGAAGATGTATTGAGGCAGCTTTACGTTGAATATAAGTCAGGCTCAATCCTTGAATTTCCGGAGCGATCTGTTTTTCTTGTGAGAGCCAATAGAGAATCTTTGATTAAACTTATTTATGCATCTGATTATCTCGCGGAAATAAGGAGCATTAGCCCTCTAGCAAGTTTTTTCACTGAACAGCGTGCGTATGGCAACGAGAATGGATCGATGAACTCATAGCACGAACAGAATTTAATGATGCTTCAAATTCAGTGATTAGTATTTTAGATACAGGTGTTAATAATGGGCACCCTTTATTAACGCGTATAAATATCTAATGATAATTGTGATACTGTTGTTGGCGAAGGCCCTGCAGATAGAGGAGACTCACAATGTAATGGGCATGGAACCCAAATGTGTGGTGTAGTTGCATACGGAGATTTAACTAAGAAGCTGGAAAGTGTACACAACATACAGATTGATAAACACATTGCATCCATAAAGATTTTAGGAAAACAAACGAATAATAAAGATGCGTGGGGTGATTTGACATCACAAGCAGTATCTAAAACAAAGATTGCTTTCCCTCAAAAACAAATCAGCTATTGTTTGGCTGTAACTGAAATAGAGGAGTGCGAAAATGGGAAGCCAAGTTCGTGGTCCGGTTCTATTGATACAATTGCATCAGACAATAAATCCCTTTTTTTAATTAGTGCTGGGAATATATATGATTATAACAATCGTGATAAGGAAATTATTGAGATATACCCAGATGGCAATCGATTAAGAGGAGTATTTAATCCTGCACAAGCATGGAATGGGTTGACTATTGGAGCATATACTGATTTGATTGCCCTTGAGTGTCCCGAATTAGCAGGCTTCGATCGTATTGCACCAATAGGTGGAATTGCCCATTTTCCAGGACTTCAGGTGTGTGGGTAAAAGAATCTTTGATAAAGCCCGAGGTTATGTTTGAAGGTGGAAATCTCAAAAAAAATAATCATCCCCATGTACCTTATGATACACATGAAGCACTTTCGATTCTAACTTTAAATAATGATTATCAAAGAGGTGGCTATTTTGATACAATAAATGCAACAAGTTGTGCAACGGCAATGGCGGCAGACTTTGCTGGGCAGTTACAAGCTAGATACTCCAACTTATGGGCTGAGAGTATTCGTGGCCTAATGGTTCACTCCGCAAGATGGACCGATTCGATGATAAATCAGTTCCCTGTAAGAAATAGAAGGGATATGGCGCAACGATTAAGAAATTGTGGATATGGAGTTCCATCTGAGAAACGAGCATTTCATAGCACTGAGAATGGATTTACTTTTATAGCTCAAGAAACCATACAGCCCTAATTAAAAAAAGAAGTTCATATAATATCAATGAAATGCATTTGTATGAATTACCTTGGCCGCAGGAAGAATTACGAAGACTTGGTGAAATACCGGTAACGTTAAGAATAACCTATCGTATTTTATTGACCCAGCACCTGGCGAAATAGGATGGAAAGATAAATATCGTTATGCTTCATATGGATTACGTTTTGATTTAAATAATACAAATGAAACAAGAAGAGAGTTTGAATTAAGAATAAATGACCTTATAAAGGCGGGCGAAAATGAAGAACGAGTTCGAAATGACTCTGCAAGATGGCTCATTGGATCAGATAACCGAGATAAAGGGTCAGTACATTCAGATGAGATTGTGTCATTGACAGCTACAGAACTTGCTGAATGCAATCTAATCGCTATTTTTCCTATTGGTGGGTGGTGGAAAACTCGAACTAACTTGAATAAATACAATAGTAGAGCGAGATATTCATTGATTGTATCCCTCGATACGCCTGCTGAAAATATTGATCTATATAACGTTGTTAAAACAAAAATTGAAAACATCATCGCTGCTCCTATTGCAGTTGAGATTCCAATTGGGTAGTTAAATACTTTAAAGGATAAAGAAACCAACAAGTAAAGACGAACGTTAGATCGTCTTTACTTGTTTCGGGGATAGTATGGTTATAATGTTGTATTTGATCTTGAAAGGCTCTTTAATTGGTCAAAATAAGGCTGTGACAACCATATGTTTTTATCCCCAATAGCCACGAACCTATGCTTCGCCCGTGTTATGGCAACATTTAGTAAGTTCGGTTTGGAGGAGGCCCATGCGGCAGCAGCTTTGGCCGATTCGTCCAATCCCAAACATAGAATCACCCCGGATGCTTGTTTGCCTTGGAATGTATGCACAGTCCCAACGTGAGTTCTCAGCCACTCCTGTAACTCGGCAAAACCTGCTTCATCATGAAGGCGCAATGCTTGTTGAAGAGGCTTAAACAGCACGGCTTTTATGAGCTTATACGGAATCTCAGTAAATGGAGATATCACGAAGATATCCGGTAGTTTATGGGTTTCTGCAATTTCATCCAGTAGTAAATCTAATACTAGTTTGCCTTGTTCGGGCACATAATGCTTGCCGGATACGCGCCCTTCGACGTGTATAAATTGCGTTGTCAAGCGGATTGAAGGCTCTTGAGGAGTTGTGGCGTTATACATCATTCCCTCGTATGCAATCTTGTTGGCAATGGTAAACATTGGATCCACACAACGCCGATGAACCCGGAGTGGAGAACCGATCCACGTTTCATTGGACACCCAGCCATATTTATTTGTCCGGTCAGCCATTGATTGAACCGAGAAAGAACTGTTTAATTGACTTTTGTCAATGTCGAAGTATTTACCGATGTGATTAGTGATTGTTTCCGGGATTGTAACAACCGGTTCAATTTGAAACGGATCGCCGACAGCTACTACCCGTTGAGCTCGCCATATAGCTCCGGTGGCAGCTTGAGGAACAGCTTGTCCGGCTTCATCGATAAAAAGCCATGGAATGACGCCGCGTTCCATATCGGAGAACATACGACTGACAGATGCAAAGGTCGTAGAAACGACAGGAATAACAAGTAAAAACGTTTGCCATATCGCATTGATTTCTTCTGGTGTGAGCGTCGCACCTTCTTTCATATAATGGAAGAAACCGTCCAGTGTAGTCTTAATTCTGTTAGAAGTCGCATTTGCCCTCAATATAAAAGTTTCATTTACACGCATTGCAGAGACAAATAACTGCGACTGGAGTTGTTTTAATTCATGGGAATACCAAGGGCAAGCAGTCTGTGACTCTTTCGACTCAATCTGCTCCCAGAATGTAGAATCTGCAAATGTATTCCCAAGTTCATTTTTTGCAGCGGACAATAACGCTTCTAATGCTGCAAGTGCTATTTTACTCTTCTTGTAATCATTGACGATTTTCGTTGATTTTTTATGAGCATTATCGAGTTGTAGTTTATGATGTGCTACGATCTGAATATGCGTCTGCAAATCATTTTCTGCTTGATTGTATGCATTTAGTGTTTGATTAAGCGCTTGATTATACGCATTTCGTATTTTCGCTGAAAACAAGCGAGTGAAGAGTCCTGGGCGCGTTTGTTGGAGTGTCTGCAGTTTACTCAATGCATTTGCAATGCACTGTTCGTAAATGAGCCGCTGGGATTCGAGCTCTTCGCCTTTTTTCTGCAAAGAGTCAAGATAACCTTGTATGTCAGAATAAGATGATGCTAACTCCGTGACTTGTTGTAGTGTTTTTGGGTACTCTTCATAAGCATCAACAATTTGAGAGAGCCGTTTTTTCTCTTTGGTAACTGCTTTCAGGTTTTTATTGAACTCTTTAACCGCATTGTTCCAATCCTCCCCTGTTGCAGGCTGATTTTTGAGATATTTAGCTAACGTATGTTCTGTTTCCTTGTTGAACCAAATGCTATCAGAAAGAGCTGTGCAATTTTTTCTATTTCCGAGAGTAGCTGCAATGACACCCCAATAGTTCTCATCCATGCAATTCTCGGCTGTAGATCGGAAATAGCCGATCTGTGCAGCATATGGCTCAACCTCTTTTTTCAGAGGGAGTTCCTTGGATATATTTTCGACGGCTCCGTTATTCGACGAAGCTACAACGACTCCGAAATCACAGATTCTTTTGTCTGGGTTGTAAATAAAGGGCGTAAACCCTTCTTTGATATCCACCTGCCCGATTTTATGGAAGGCATCTGCCGGCTCTTTGTATTCGGCGAGAACTTTAGCTCGTTTTACTAAGATTGCGGCAATAACATCGCGAAGCAATGTGGTTTTACCTGTTCCCGGAGGACCGTTCACAGAGAATATCCCTTCCTTGTTGCGGTCCGTCAACTCCTTCCAAACCATGTTGACTGCAAACTGCTGCATTAAACTGGCTTTGTATTTCGATGGCCAACATCCATCCGGATAATTATCAGGGTGCAATGCACCTTTCAATATCTCAATATGTTTCGATAAATCTTTATGTGGAAATGTCCGGTTTAGACATCCATTAACATATGTTTGAATCGCATTATTCGTTTCCCCATTGTCAAAAGCATGGATTAACCGCTCCAAGTCCGAAATAAAGAAACTATTTAATAATTCCGTAGGTTGATTCTCTTTATCTTTGAATGACTTATAAACCTCGTCTGTTTTTACATATATCTCCGCTAACGGTTGCTCACTCCATCCCAATACTCTGGCTATAATTGATTGAATAGCATATAGATTGTCATAAGTTTGGGGCTCTGATAGATAACTGAGATAATCTTCCTCTATTTCATTCTGATTTTCAGTTAATGTATCAATAACGCTTTGATACATGAATTGAAAATTACGTGACCAGTTATTTGATTCCAATTGCCCTGATTCCAATTGCCCTAGGGCCCAAGTAAAGGTTGAGATTCCCAAGGAGTTTTCAATATACAAGCCTTCGTTATCCAACTTTATTGTTGCAAAATAGATGTTAGAAGAGGAGAGGCTATTCGGTTTCTCGGACTTATCATTAAAGAAGACATTGATAAAGTCCAATGCCTTGGTAAGTTTGAAAACGCCTAAATAAATCGTATATACGATTGTTTTATTCGTGCTTTTGGCCTTTACGGGTATCTCCCACGGGAGTATATCCGTAAGTTCTTTCACATCTTTGGTTGTAGGAAGTGCGGCGGGAGTAAAATGCTCCAGTTTGTGCCAGCAGGAAAGTAGGGTTTGGGGCGATGTCATATGTTGTCTATTCTCTAAGTTCGTAATTCGTACTTCGTCCTCCTTCGTTGGTTTTCCGGAGAATGCCTTTTGTTATTAGGTCTTTAATGTCTAACAATGCGGTGTCTGGTGAGCATTTGTTGATCTTTGCCCACTTTGAAGTCGTCAGTTTACCATCGAATCCGTCAAGCAGTTTATTGAGCATCTTTTGCTGTCGATCGTTCAAAGATGTCTGAGTGTGTGTATCCCAGAACCGAGCCTTGGCTAGAATAGAATTTAATACGGTCTCAGTAGAAAGTAATGCCTGTTCCAAACAGGCTAAGAACCATAACACCCATTCTGTTATATCGCTATTTCCTCTTTGTGTCTTCTCTAAGATGTCGTAATAGTGTTTCTTGTCCAGTAGTATCTGGTTGGACATACTGTAAAAACGCTGAGTGCTATTATCACTGCGAGCCAACAACATATCCGTAATGGCTCGGGCAATCCGACCATTACCATCATCGAATGGGTGGATGGTAATAAACCAGAAGTGTGCGATTGCGGCTTTGATTACAGGGTCTATCTCTTCAACTCCATTCAGCCAGTTTAGAAAATGCGTCATTTCAGATGCTACCCGTTCTGCTCCTGGTGCTTGATAGTGTACTTTCTCCTTACCCATCGCTCCGGATATCACCTGCATGTCACCGGATCTATATTTGCCGACTTCAATTCGATACATTCCGCTCCAGCCTGTCGGGAACAACGCTGCGTGCCAACCGAACAACCGTTCGTTATTTAGAGAGCGTGAATAGTTCTGTGTTGCATCCAGCATCATCTCTACTACTCCGTCCACATTTCGTGTTGAACTTACTAACCCGGAAACATCCAACCCAAGTCTGCGGGCTATGGACGAACGTACCTGATCTCGATCGAGTTGCTCCCCTTCGATCTCCGAAGACTTCAAGACATCGAGCGTTAGGGTAGTTAGCATGGCTTCCTCGCGCAATGAAAATCCGAGAGACTCCATTTCTCCCATCAATTTTCCTTGCAAATAACGAACCTTGGCAAGAGGAGCTATGATCTTTTCACTTGCAAAAGAGAAGTTGGCCCAGTTATTTAGTTGGTGGATATACATGATATATTCTATTTGAAGCAAAAATATCTTTTATTCAGCAAATAACAAAATAAATGCCGAAAAATATTCGGCGAATAATGCTGGTATTTGCCGAATGAGCTTTTGGATAGGCTATAAAATATAGGTGTCATATAATACAATAGAATATCTTTGGATAAAAGCTTTTTAGATATATTTGTATAGTCAGATATGAAAACTAAATACGTTCAGCAAGAATGACCAGTCTATTATACTATCCATATATCGACCTTCCTAAAACAGATTGGGCTGCGCGAGCTTTACTTTATTATGACCGTATCGGCTCAATCGTTCCTATGCAATATAGTCATATGTATCATAAATAATAATATCGAAATCAATATCTTTAACACTCGTCCCTTGTCGAAATAAAGGGATTGCCCTTGTAAATGCTCTACTTGGAAGCGATTCTGCAATACAAGAGAATCTAATAGGAATTTGCTCTAAAGCATGATCATATGCCTTTGTGGATATTTTCGTTGTTCAAAAGTTGCCTCTTTAACTTTCTTCTTTTATCTCGTTCTGATAAGAGGGAATGGCGGAAAGCGACAGTTTCCGCAAAATTTACCTTGGATCTCTGATAATAAAATAGGAATAGCTGTGTTTAATACATGTTTTTCTCCTTCGGTAAGTTCATTTCGCCTTAAATGAGCCTTATATATGTTCTGCAGAGCTGTTTTTATTTCGGTTCTTACGTTGTCCACTAAAGAATAATAAGCTTGACCGGTCAAAGGTCTATTACCATCCATTAATTGTCGAGAACGTATGATATATCTAAATTTAACACATCCGAGTTTAGTCTAGCAACTTGAGTTATCGTAAGGGGATAAATATAAAAATTGACCTGATCGAAATTTCTGAAAGATGATGTCCTGCGGTTGTGATAAAGGTATTGCATATTAGTTTTAAAGTTGAGACAACTATAAATATTGTATCGCTATTAAGGTGTAATCTGCTGGGATTGTTCGATTTTTTTGACTAGTTTTGAACTTGTAAAGAGAAAATAAAGAAATTTATAGAAAAATAAAATTCATAGAATCATCACAAATTTTGTAAAATGTGCTTGTGAAGCTTATTTAACTGGTATTTTTCCTTTCTTCAACGAAGAGGAGTATTAAACTTGACGAGCGCTCGGATGAGCCGTTAAAAAGAGCAAGCAGTCCCGCATGGGGCTGCTTGCTCTTTTTTATAGTAAACCGATTGTAATCCGAGGGTGCTCAGCGGCTATTTTTCGGCCACGTAAAACAGGTCGAAACAGTCGTCCGACACGGGGCAGATGCGGTAATCCTCCATACGGATCGAGGAGGTGAGGTCGGTATTTGCTTTCAGCAGCTTCCGGCGGTTGATCCGGTTCAGGATGTCGTAGGGTAGCTGGAGCAGGCGGCGGGGCAGGCGGTGCTGGAGATCCAGGATGTCGAAGCGCGTGATGCGTGCCACACTGCGGCGGTTCTGTTCGTAGTAGGCCATGACTTTCCTGTTGCCTGCGACCCCGAGGGTTTCGACCGACCGGAATTCATGCCCCAGCAGGTTTTGCAATTGTTCCGCCGTATATTCCCGTACGTGCCATGGGTTGCGGGTGAGCGACATCGGTGCATTGGGGGTCGTCACGATGAACTTGCCGCCCGGTTTCAGTACCCGTTTCACTTCGCGCACCAACTCGATGTCCTGCTTCACATGCTCGATCACCTGGAACGAGATCACGAAATCGAAACTGTTGGCTGCGAATGCCAGCGGCGGCACTACGGCCTGGTGGAATTCGACATGCGGATGCCGCATAAGCTCCGCTGCCGGGGCGAATTTGTCCACCGTGATGAAACTCCGTGCATGGGGTGCCACTACCTCGATACCGTAACCCGCCCCCGTGCCGATCTCCAATACGTCGCCGCCGATGCGCTGCGCCGCGGCATGGTAAGCCAGCAGCGACCGCTGGAAGACGAAATTGTCGGACATCTCGCGCGAAACCCGTTCCGCCGTGTTCATTTTACCCATTATTGCCATTTGACTTTTATCCCGTCTTCGCCCACTTCGACTGCGCCGCGTTTCATCAGCACGCCCAGCGAGCGTTTAAAGACCTTTTTGCTCATCTCCGTAAGGCGTTTCACCTCCTCCGGGGAACTGTCGTCGTTCAACGGCAAGTGCCCGCCGTTGCCGATCACCAGTTGCAGCAAAACCTCTGCCGAATCCTTGACCTGCGCATATCCTTCCTGTTGGAGGCTTACGTCGATGCGGTTGTCCTCGGTGATTTTGCGGACGTAGCCCTTCATGCGGTCGCCGATGGCTACGGGGCGGAATACCTGGTTGCGGTATAGCATGCCCCAATGGCGGTTATTGACGATCACGCGGTAGCCGATCGGGCTTTCCGAGGCGACCAGCAGGTCTACCTCCTGGCGCGGTTCCACCGTGACCAGGTCGTTGTTGATGAAGCCCTTGAGCTTGGTGGTCGCCACGCAGCGCCCCGTGATGCTGTCTTCATAGAGGTATACGATGTAACTCCGTCCCGCGAGGATGCCGCCCTGCTGGTTGCGGTTGGGCAGGAAGAGGTCTTTGCCATGCAGTCCCCAGTCGAGGAATGCCCCGTGCACGGTCTTGTCCACCACGCGCAGGTAACCCGCCTCCCCGGCGCGGAGCAGCGGCGTTTCGGTTGTCGCCACGAGGCGGTCTTCCGAATCATGGTAGACGAAAACCTCCTTTACGTCGCCGGGTTTGTCGGCGAGGGAGATATAACGGTTGGGCAGCAGAACTTCGTTCTGCTCCTCGTCGGTGAGGTATAATCCGTATTCCGAAACACGGCTTACGGTGAGTTTCTGGGTGCGTCCTGCTCTGAGCATATCGTTTTTGCGGAATTGACCGCCTGCAAAAGTACGTTTATTTTTGCGGGATTGCAACTTTCCCGGCCAAGTTCCGCGGTGCGGGAGCGGCCGCATCCCTTTCCGGGAGTCAGAGGGATCGGGCAGCACCGATCCGTAGTCCCCGTTCGTGCCGGCTTTTGGGCGTTTGCGGAAAAAAGCGTAACTTTCGAAAACGAACCTTAACCTTCCTGCCATGAAAATCCGTGGATTTTTCGCGCTCCTGTTGACCGGCCTGCTCGCCGCCGTTGCGGCCTGTGCCGGGCAGCCCGTCGCCGAACTGTACGACAAGGCCGAGTACCGCATCGCCATGCGCGACAGCGTAGCCCTCTACACGGCGGTCTATACGCCCAAGGCGCCCGGCAAAGCCCCCGTCATCATCTTTCGCACGCCTTACGGCTGCGGGCCCTATGGCGCCGGACGTTTCCCGCAGGGGTTCGGGAAGGGCTATCTGCGCAGCTACGTCGACCGCGGCTATATCATCGTCATGCAGGATGTCCGGGGGCGTTATATGAGCGAAGGCGACTTCGAGCATGTCCGGCCTGCCGGCAGCGGTGAGACCGACGAGACGACCGACAGCTACGACACGGTCGACTGGCTGGTCAGGCACATCCCGCACAACAACGGCCGGGTGGGTTTCGCCGGGTGTTCCTATCCGGGGTTCTACGCCATGATGGGCGGCCTTTGCGGCCATCCCGCCGTGAAGGCCGTCTCTCCGCAGGCTCCCGTCACCGATTGGTTCATGGGCGACGACGTGCATCACAACGGGGTGCTGATGCTCACCGACTCCTACCGCTTCCTGAGCGGCATGAATACCCCTCCCGGACGTGTTCCGGCCGCGAAAATGCCCTCCATGTCCCGGCAGACCCAGCCCGACGAGCGGACGTTCTTCCTGGAGCATACGACGCTTGCGGAGCTTACCGCTCTGCTGAAACCCAACCCCTTCTGGGAGGAGATGGCCGCGCATCCCGATTACGACGCGTGGTGGCAGGAACGCGACCTGCGCCGTGCCTGTTACAATGTCCGGCCCGCGGTGCTCGTCGTCGGCGGGACGTTCGATGCCGAGGACTGCTTCGGGGCGTGGAACCTCTACCGGGCCCTGATCCGGCAGAGCCCTTCGACACCGTGTCACCTGGTCGTGGGCCCGTGGGCCCACGGGGCGTGGCGTAACGGCGGCCGGACGCTCGGGGCGTTCGATTTCGGCAACGATGCCTCGTGGGAATATTATATGGAGCATTTCGAGGTGCCGTTCTTCGACCATTACCTCCGCGAAGGCAATACGGACGCAGCGGCTCCGCTGCCGGCCGCTGCGGTCTTTTCCTCGGGGGACAACCGCTGGCATACTTTCGGCCGCTCTCTGCCGCGCGGAGCCCGGAAACTGACGTTGTACCTCGCCGACGGCGGTATCCTCGATACCCGGCGCCCGACGGCCAAAATATCCGCAAGTACCTATGTCTCCGATCCTTCCGATCCCGTGCCTTACTACGAGGCTTCCGGCCTGCGCCGTCCCAAAGAGTATATGGTCGCCGACCAGCGTTTCCTGTCCGGGCGGCCCGACGTACTGACGTTCGTTTCGGAGCCCCTCGAAGAGGATATGACCTTCGTCGGCCCGGTCGATGCCGACCTGGAGGTGATGCTTTCGACGACCGATGCCGATTTCGTGGTCAAGCTGATCGACCTTTTCCCCGAGGACGATCCGCTGCCGGGCTACCGGATGCTCGTGCGGGGCGACGTCATGCGCGGCCGCTACCGCCGCAGTTTCTCGCGCCCCGAGGCGTTTACGCCCGGTGTCCCGGCGCGGGTGCCTTTCCGGATGACGGACATCGCCCATACGTTCCGTGCCGGACACCGCATCATGGTGCAGGTACAAAGCACCTGGTTCCCGCTTGCCGAACGCAATCCCCAGCAGTTCGTCGACGTCTGGAACTGCCGGGCTTCGGATTTCGTGCCCTGCCGGATTTCGCTGCTTCACCAGCGCGACAATGCCTCCTCGGTCACGGTGTGGCGGTTGGGGGCGCATTGAGGCGTACAGGTCGGCGTCGGCCGCCCGTGCCTGTCTCCGTCCGGTCGTTTTGCCTGTCCGCTATTGTCCTGTTGACAACCCGCGTCCGGTCGTCAGTGTAAGTCCGTTTGCCCGGTTGCGTCCGGTCGTTTGGATAGGTTGTCTGGGCAGATTGTTTGGATAGGTTGTCTGGACAGGTCGTCCTCAAGGCCGTCCGCTTCGGCCGGTTGCCCCCGGCTGCCTGCGCCCTGTTTCCCGCATTGCTTTTCATCGCCGAACCGTATGCACTGCCGCAAGGGTGCCGCCCTGCGTGTCCGTTTTGTATGCCCGGTTCCCTTTGTTGCCGCCCTGCCTTACAAACCTCCATGTTTTTTATTCCCGCAGGTGCGATCTGTAAGAAAATTTTATATATTTGTTTACAAAACGGAGTTTTTCTATGAAAATACGTGTTGCTGTCTGCCAGGTCGACATGGAATGGGAACATACCGCCCGGAACCTGGAACGTCTGGAGCCTATCGTCGCGGCGGCCGATGCCGATATTGCCGTGCTGCCCGAAATGTTCGCCACGGGGTTCAAACTGCGCCCCGCCCGTGTCGCCGAGCCTGCCGACGGGCTTGTCGCTTCGACCATGCGGCGCTGGGCGGCACAATACGGCAAAGCTGTCGTGGGCAGCGTCGTCATCGCCGAAAACGGGGAGTTCCGCAACCGGATGTTTTTCGTGAAGCCTTCGGGCGGGGTTGCCTGGTACGACAAGCGGCACCTGTTTCGTCCCGGCGGCGAAGCGCGCGACTATACTCCGGGCGACCGTCGCGTGGTGGTGGAATATATGGGGTTCCGGTTCCTGCTGCTGATCTGCTACGATCTGCGCTTCCCGGTGTGGAGCCGCAACCGGGGCGATTACGATGCCATCCTGTGCAGCGCCTCGTGGGCGGACGACCGCCGCGAGGTGTGGCGTACGCTGCTGCGGGCGCGGGCCATCGAGAACCAGTGCTACCTGGCGGGCGTAAACCGCGTGGGCACAGACCCCGATGCTTTCTATGCGGGCGATTCGGCGCTCGTCGACTTCCGTGGCGCCACGCTGGCCGATGCCGGTGAGCGGGAGCAGACCCTCGTCGCCGAATTCGACTCCGATGCGCAGGCGGCCTTCCGCGAGGAGTTCCCGGCGTGGATGGATGCCGACGGCTTCGAGCTGAAATTCTGATTCCCGAAAAATTTGGTATTGCCCCCGGTATGCGCTATCTTTGTACGATATTCGCGCCGGAGAGCCCGTACACTAAACGGGGCTTCCGGTACGTTTGACTACGATGATGAAAGAAGACACGATCAAAATACTGGGAGCCCGGGTTCATAACCTGAAAAACATCGACCTGGAGATCCCGCGCCGCAAACTGGTAGTCATAACCGGCCTTTCCGGTTCGGGCAAGTCGTCCCTGGCGTTCGACACGATCTACGCCGAGGGACAACGCCGCTACATGGAGACGCTTTCCACCTATGCCCGCCAGTTCGTGGGGACGATGGAGCGTCCCGATGTCGACAAGATCACGGGCCTGAGTCCCGTGGTCGCCATCGAGCAGAAGACCACCAACAAAAATCCCCGTTCCACGGTGGGTACCGTGACCGAGATCAACGATTTCCTGCGCCTGCTCTACGCGCGCGCGTCGCGTGCCTATTCGCCCGTCACGGGTGAGGAGATGGTGCATTATACCGACGAGCAGATCGCCGGGCTCATCATGACGGGCTTCACGGGGCGCAAGATCGCCCTGATGGCTCCCATCGTCAAAGGCCGCAAGGGGCATTACCGCGAACTGTTCGAGTCGCTGGCCAAAAAGGGGTATATCTATGCCCGTATTGACGGCGAGATCCGCGAGATTTCGGCCGGTATGCGCCTCGACCGTTACAAGATACACACCATCGACCTGGTGGTCGACCGCCTGGTCGTCGGCGAGGAGGCCCGCGACCGGGTGATGACCTCGCTCAGGGAGTCTCTGCGCCAGGGCAAGGGTACGATGGCCGTCTACGACTACGGTACCGAACAGCAGCGCTTCTACTCCCGCCACCTGATGTGCCCCTCGACGGGCATCGCGTTCGAAGACCCCGCGCCGCATACCTTCTCGTTCAACTCGCCCCAGGGCGCCTGCCCGCATTGCAACGGGCTGGGCGAGGAAGCCGTCTTCGACGTCGGGAAGATCATTCCCGACATGGGGCTTTCGCTGCGCGAGGGCGCCGTCGAACCGCTGGGCAAATATCGCAACAACATGCTTTTCGCCATTCTCGAAATGCTGGGGCGGCGTTACGATTTCACGCTCGACGATCCGGTGGGGACGATTTCCGAGGAGGGTATGAATGCCATTCTGTACGGGGATTCCGAGCCGCTGACGATCAATCTCGCCGAGTTCTGCTCGACGGGCGGCAACAACCTGGTCTCCTGGGAAGGCGTGGCCGAATACATCGGCCGCACCGAGGACGAGGACTCCGTCCGGAGCCGCAAGTGGCGCGAGCAGTTCCTGGTTTATAAGAAATGCAGCGTCTGCGGCGGTACGCGCTTGCGGGACGAGGCGCTTCATTTCCGCATCGGGGGGCTGAACATCGCCGAAGTGTCCGCGATGTCGATCGCCCGTTTTTCGGAGTGGATCGCCGACATCGAAAAATATTTCTCGCCCAAGGAGCGGAAGATCGCCCAGGAGATCGTCAAGGAGATCCGCGAGCGGCTCCGCTTCCTCGTCGAAGTCGGACTGGGCTATCTCTCCCTGGCCCGTTCCTCGCGTTCGCTGTCGGGCGGCGAGAGCCAGCGCATCCGCCTGGCGACCCAGATCGGCTCGAAGTTGGTGCACGTGCTTTATATTCTCGACGAGCCTTCCATCGGTCTGCACCAGCGCGACAACGAGCGGTTGATCCGCAGCCTCAAGGAGCTGCGCGATGCGGGCAATTCGGTCATCGTGGTCGAGCACGACGAGGATATGATGCGGGCGGCGGACTATATCGTCGATGTGGGACCGCTGGCCGGACGCAAGGGCGGCCGGATCGTCGCGGCCGGTTCGTTCGACGATATCCTGCATGCGAATTCCATTACGGCGGATTACCTCACCGGTCGTCGCCGGATCGAAATTCCCGAAAAACTGCGTCCCGGCAACGGCAAGAGTCTTATTATAAGAGGAGCACGGGGCAATAACCTGAAGAATGTCGATGTCGAGTTCCCGCTCGGCAAGCTGATCTGCGTGACGGGCGTCAGCGGTTCGGGCAAATCCACGCTGGTCAATGAAACCCTGCGTCCGATCCTGAGCAAACTGCTGTACCGCTCCTACGACCAGCCTCTCGATTACGATTCGGTGGAGGGTACGGACTGTCTCTTATACACATCTGACGCTGCCGACGAAGCTAGAAGTGTAGATCT
>OWIW01000958.1_pt1 | contig 17677 bp, 11 predicted proteins | sample 2433821 | NCBI WGS metagenome assembly OWIW01 (sample SAMN05065751, study PRJEB22554) | human gut metagenome | biome: ENVO:2100002; feature: ENVO:00000062; material: ENVO:00002003 | host: Homo sapiens | place: USA | reverse complement strand
TCTACACTTCTAGCTTCGTCGGCAGCGTCAGATGTGTATAAGAGACAGTTGCAACAGTTATCTTGTATTGATACAATAACCAAAAGCCTACTTATGGAAGGATTAAAAAGTGATATAAATAATTCTTCAGTAAGCCTTTTTATTGAAACAAATAATTATGACAGAAAAATTTACTGCTTCTAACATTTCTCTTGAACAGATTTTAAATTATATAAAGTCTGGAGAGATTGCTATACCTGAAATACAACGTCCATTTGTATGGAAGACCCGACAAGTAAGAGACTTGATAGACTCTCTCTATAAGGGTTATCCTGCAGGTTATCTGATTATCTCGCAAAGTCCGGATATGAAGCTGAAGGACGGTTCACTCTCTATTGGCAAGAAGATAATGATAGATGGACAACAGCGTGTTACGGCATTGATGACTGCAATTGTCGGAATGGAAGTTATAAGCAGTGATTTCAAGAAACGCAGAATAAAGATTGCATTTAATCCTCAAGCCTCGGAGGAAGAGAATGAAGAGATTTTCAAAGTTCAGGACAATGCTATATTGAAAGATAAGAAATGGATAGCAGACATTGCTGAATTATTCAAACCAGACTTTGACCAATGGGCTTTTGTGAATGAGTATTGTAAGCGAAATCCTGATGAGAATGGTTCGCATATAAATAACGTATTAATGCGTTTGCTCGATATCAAGAACCGACAAATCGGAATAATAACACTGAATAAAGATTTGAATATAGATGAGGTAACAGATATTTTTATCCGTATTAACAGTCAAGGTACCAAACTGAATCAGGCTGATTTTGCAATGTCAAAAATTGCTGCCAATACAGAATATGGAGGAAATACACTTCGTAAGGCTATCGACTATTTTTCACATTTAGCGATAGAACCCGACTGGTATGGCGAAATGGTTAAAGATACTATATTCGTAAAAACTCCATACTTTAACAAACTAAAATGGCTGAAAGATGACAGAGAAACAATATTCGACCCTGATTATAACGACATTCTACGTATAGCTTTTATGTATAAATTCGGTCGTGCAAAGCTCAAGGACCTTGTAAACCTTCTTGGCGGACGCGATTTTGAGACACGAGAGTATAAAGCATTAATAGCCGAAGAGTCTTTTGCCAAGCTGAGCGAAGGAGTAATCGATTTTATGAATCAATATACATTTGCCAACTTTATACTTGGAATTAAAGGTGCTGGTTTCATCTCCAACAAACTAATTAATTCTCAGATAACATTAGATTTTGCCTATACGCTATACTTGTTGCTAAATAATGATAATGCAATAGAAAAAAGTCAGATTAAGCATTACGTGGCAAAATGGTTCGTAATGTCTACATTAACAAGCCGGTATATTGGATCTCCTGAATCACAAATGGATTTTGATATCAAGCGTATCCGCGAAAAGGGGTTCCCGACATTCTTTCGAGAAGTAGAAGAAGTCAGCCTTTCGGAAACATTCTGGAATATCAGATTGGTGCAACTACTCGAAACGCAAGTCATAAACAGTCCATTTTTCAATGTATTTCTTGCAGCACAAATATACAAGGGAGATAATGCCTTATTTAGCAACGGAACTAAAATAAGCTATTTAATTACATTAATGGGCGATGTACATCATATTTTCCCAAAACAGTATTTGCGTGATAATGGCTACAACGAACGAATACAATACAACCAGATTGCTAACTTCACTTATCTTGACACACAGGTAAACAAAGAGATATCTGACGATGCACCAAGCGTATATTTCAAAAATGCTGTGGAACAATGTGAACGAGGGCATACGCTTTATGGAAATGTATCAGACATAGACGCCTTGAAACAAAATATGGAAGAAAACTGTATACCAAGTAATATCGTGAATATGGATTATTCAAATTATTCTGAATTTCTTATAGCAAGACGAAAAATGATGGCTGCAAAAATAAAAAGCTATTATTACAGTTTGTAGCAAACAACATATGGAACATTGGGGAAAACAAAATTAAGAAGGAAGTAGGATATCTTTCAGAAGAAGAGAAGGGAGAAGACCATTTGACAGCATACGCTTTAGAGAGGAATTTATGGGAGTACTCTCTTGCATAAAATTGTAATAGATAAAAATATTAACGCCTCATTATCCAAAAGAGCCGCTTGTTGTGTGTGCATTCATCGTTTTATGATTTTACCCTTAGTCATATCATGCCAAATGGCAGACTTACATTCAGGAGTAATGGACATTTAGAGATTTTCAGCCCCTAACGTTCATTCATCTGCATATACTTATATAGCCTAATTACAAGTCTTTGTTCAGGCTTAGGCAACTTCTTCCTAAATAATGCAAAAAGAGGGATGCGCAGTTTAAACGACATCCCTCTCTATGAATATTAAGTTAAGTTTGTTTCAAGCAAGCTCTTTAGAAGTTGTAGTAAACACCAAAGTTAATGTTATTGCCATCAAGGTTTACACCCCAAACGTGTGAATCTTTGCTTGCACCATCGTATTTTTTAGACTTCCAACCAGCAAAACCTACGTGAGCTACAAAACTGACTTTCTTGTTAAGGTTTACAGCGATACCTGGTTTCAAACCTACTGACCATTCATCAACTGAAGGGGTAACTGCATGCGCATGGTTATAGTGGGTATAACCGAAACCACCATCGATGAAAGCATCTACATACTTTGTACGAACTACATTGAAACGAGCATAAGGTGCAATTGTGAGATAGTTGCGAGTTTCACCCTCTATATTTACAGGGTTACCTTTTCCCCAACCAACGATGGTACCAATTGCAACATCTTTATTGATGTTATAACCAATCTCAGGGAGAACTTGATAGGTTGTTACGTTGTCGCCACCACGTTCTTTAGAAGAAGCAATACCAACACTACCACCAACATAAACCTGTGCGCTCGCTGCAATTGATACAAATGCAACAGCAAAAGTCATTAAAATCTTTTTCATCTTAATAAAATTAATTTGTTAATACTGAAATATAAATCTCTTTACACCCCTAACTCTATTGTAAACAGAGAAGAAGTCATGAACTTGGGTGCAAAGTAAAAACTTTTAAACTGAACAGCCAAATATTTATATCAAGTTTTTTCAAAGTGATGTAAACGAACGTTAAGACCTGCATTTTTTAGAGATTATTTTACAAAGCGTTACTTTTTTTAGCAGTTACCAATAACATAACGTCTAAGTCTATTCGTCTATTCTGTTATGTAAAACAAAGCGATATTTACTGCGAATAATTTGTTCTTTCCGAGAAAATTTCGGAACTTTGCAGCAAAGTATTATATGACTATGCTTACTATGTTTTACGCATTGAATGTTTCAAACTTTAACCTTACCGAAAGGTAAATAATTAATTACACCTATTTAAAGATGAATAAGATTTTATCAAAGAACATTACGCGCTATCTGTGTCTGACAGTAGCCGTTCTTCTTTCTGTTTCAGTTACTGCACAGAAAGACTTTTCCTCTATTCGCACCGGCGTAAATGTCGCAGATGCAAAGATTATCGAGAGTGGTGTCAAATCTTTCAAAGAGATTGAAGGAAAACTTCCAAGGCGAGCAAACAGCTTTGATGATGACAACCCAGACCATCACGCAACAACAGGTTGGGGCTTGAATTATGAATATTACAGATACACCTACCCCAGCATCAATACCAAAGGTGAGCCTGTAACTCTGACAGCCCTGGCAGCAATGCCAACTGAGTATAAAGTTCCTATCAACAACATTATTTTAGGTTGCCATATTACAATAACCGATAATAAAAGTACGCCTTCAGAATACATAAAGAGCGGAGATTGGAAAAGCGATGTAGGAATGTTGGTCATGCACGCAAGAAGCAAGAGTGCTTCGGAGCTGGCATACAACTGCTTGGTGATATTGCCAGACTATCAAGGATACGGAATAACACAAAACGAAGCCCACCCTTACTTAGCACAGGAAGTAACAGCCCGACAGAGTGTCGATGCGCTCCGCTATGGCATTGAGCTATATAAAACTAGCAAGAAAGGACGTGCTAAACTCAGAGATGATTGGAAAACCATCTGTATAGGATACTCTCAAGGAGGTTCGGTAGCTATGGCTTCTCATAAGTTTATAGAAACCAACTTTCTCGACAAGGACCTCCAGTTGGGTGGCTCGGTATGCGGAGATGGTCCGTACGACCCTATCGCCACGCTGAAATTCTACATCACCGAGGATAAAATATACATGCCTGTAGCCCTTCCCCTTATTATAAAAGGTATGCTCGACTACAATCCTTACATGGGAAGGCACAACATAAAAGATTACTTCAATGAGAAGTTTCTCAAGACAGGAATCCTCGATTGGATAGAGAAGAAAGAAAAAGATACTCAGGTTATACAAAATGAACTAAAGAAAATATATAACTTCCAAAAAGATGCAAAGGGAGAATATATAAAGGTATCTGAAATATTCACTCCCGAAGCATTTGCTTTTATGTCTAAGAAGGTGAAAGGAGAGGAAACGGAAAAGAATCCTAAATTTGATGACCTGTACACAGCCTCAACCGTTAACAATCTTACAGAAGGCTGGAAGCCCAAGTACCCCATCTATCTCTTCCATTCAAAGGCTGACGAGGTCGTGCCTTTGAGCAATGCGGAAAGTGCTTATCAGAAAATGAGAACCGATGCTAATCCAGACATTGTCAAATACACCTACGTAAATAAAGGCGGACACGTGGAAAGTGGAAAGACTTTCTACTTTGCATTCTTTGGTAAATGTTACGAACAACAAGGCGTAGAGGCCATTGCAGGTGGCGAGGAAGCCTGGAAGAAGTTCAAACCATAACAGCATTAAACATCAAATTATATACAATCTTCAACATTGAAAGATATGAAAAAACAACATATATTAATATTTTTAATAGTAGTATGCGCACAGCTTTCTGCCTTTGCCTCTGTTTTAGAGAAAGAAACGCTCGTAAAAGGTACAGCCAAACTGAATGGAACAGATATTCCAATTTGGTTTAACATCACAGGAGAAGGCATCGCAGAAGTTGGAAACGGTAAGAATGCAGCCATCAGTCAGTACTCTGTGGGAAAGCTTGTCATTCCTGCTTCGTTCACCAATGCTGCTGAAAACCGCCAGTATAAAGTAACAAAGGTCGGGGATTTTGCGTTCAGTCTTTGCGACAAACTGACAGAAGTAGTACTTGAAGAAGGAATTATGGAGATAGGCGAACAGACTTTCTTCGGCTGCAACGCCTTGTTGAACATCGGTTATCCTGCCTCGCTGACAACCATAGGCAGAGGTGCTTTCAGAGGTTGCAGAAACCTTAAGCACACCAATTTGCCTGCAAACCTTGCCACCATCGGGCAGGAAACCTTTGCAGAAAATCAGTTCGCTGACAACAAAATAGTTATCCCCAACAAGATAACAACCATTCCGCTTGCTTCTTTTGAAAGCAGTAAACTGCAAATCGTGGTATTGCCACCTTCGCTGACAAGCATTGAAGAAGATGCTTTCCTACATTCTGAAGATTGCGACTTCTATATGTTCGACGGTACAACGGCACCAACGGTAAACGAAAAGAGTGTCAATCAGAAAGGACATTGGTATGCCACAAACCCTGAAATCTATGCTGCGAACAACTTTTGCAAGGGTCTGTTGCCTATCAGTGCTATGATTCCACAGAAGGAATTCGTCGCAGAAGGCGTTACCTACAAAATACTAAAAGAGGGAGAATACCCCGACATCTTCACCGCTTCGGTTCATAAGAAAAGCGATGAAACAACTTGGAGCCACACTTTCAACGAATTTAAAGAAAATGTGTTCAACGATACTTTCGCAGGCAAGTGGAAACCAACATTCCGTGTAAACGGTATAACACCAAACTTCTTTGCTGGTGAGGACATAGAAAAGCTACACCATATTGCCTTGCCAACAAACATAGAGGCGGCACAAGCCAAGAACGCATTTGCACAATGCAAGGCTCTCGTATCTCTCGACTTATCGAAACTGAAACCATTGGAAAAGAACGAAAGCGACGAACTTTTAAGTGGATTACCCGAAAACACAGTGGTATATGCGCCAAAGGGACAAACCGATGAACATCGTGCTTACAACACAGTTCTCACGACAGACAACGGAGAACGCCGTACAAGTCATTTCAAAATAAACATTGATGACTATTTCAACGAATTGGCAATGAAAGGAAACATGAACTACTACCTTCCTCATAAGTTTATGGCAGACAAAGCCACTTTCTATCGTTCTTCTTTCCAAAAGAAAAAGAAAGAAACAATCATATTGCCGTTTACCGCCAAGCCAAGCGGAAAAGCCTTTGCGTTCAGCAAGATGCAAAGAGAGAACGGTGCAAAAGAAACCATTGTATTCTCTATAGAAGAGGAAATGCAGGCAAACAAGCCCTATATATACATATCTAACGGAGAGGAAATCTCGGCTAACAATGTGGAAGTAAACCCACAAATAGCAGGAACAACACCAGCGGAAGCCACAAACCTATATGGCGTCTACAAGGCTGATTACATTAAAAAGTTGGCAAAAAGCCTACAACTTGAGGGCACTATATATATTTACAGCTCTGCAGGAAACGAAGGGAAAGGTGCTTTCGTACGGGCTGGCGAGTATGCTAAAATCACTCCTTTCCACGCATTCTTCCACCTAAACAGCAAAGATTCGGAAACAAAGTTAGACGTTTCGTTCGAGGGAGAAGAGCCAACAGGAATAGAGACCCCATCGGCAAGCAAGAACGATGACGACAACTCGTGGTTCAATCTGCAAGGAATAAAACTCAATGGCAAACCAAAGAAGGGCATTTATATTCATAATGGCAAAAAAATAATGATACAATAAAACAATGAAAGTAAAGCAAAAAACATACACTAAACCTCTGATACAAACCTTGCCAATAGAAATACAAATGCCATTGGCAGACTCAGACAAAATATAAAGGTACCTATTGATAATGGTACGATAAGCGAAGGCTTTGCAGAAGGCAAAGAGCAAACAGAAAAAGAGGGTGTGTCAAAATTGATACACTCTCTCAAGTTTATATATCAGTCGTGGGACACGCCATTTTACTTATCTTGCATATTTTTTTACTGGATAGTATTCTCCTTTCAGAAAAAACATTTATCTTTGCGAAACTGTTTATCATCATTACAAAATAAATTTAGAAAAAAGCATATAAGGTGCTTTAAATGAGTTCCCTGTTTATGCATCAATAGTTCCCAAGCCATATTATTTGGTTATAGTTGAGAGACAAGTTCTCATGCGTGTCGGTATTGGGCAGGAATATTCCGCCAGAAAAAATAGATTACAACGAGAGAACATTGGAAACTAAAAAACAACAAGACACTTCTCATTTTCTTTTCGGAGGGAGAGAAGAAGAATAAAGAATGGAAGAGATGCTACTCGTTGCGAGTCTTCATTTTGTTGTGAATTGTCATAACACTGTGAATCTTCATAAAATTATGGGGCTTCACTTATGTTTAATGCAGAGTAGCGGCAGCCGGAGCAAAGCTCTGATTTTATATTTCAGTCTTCTCTAAAAGACAAAGAGACTTATAGAAACCATCTATCAACAATTTAAAGCGAAACTTGCCACACTCCTTTCCCCCTCTAAAGGACGTCAAGACAGGTATTTTTACATTATGAGAAAAACTATCCTAATTGCCCTTGCAGCATTCTATGCGAATGTGCAGGCTATCTATGCTCAGGGAACTGGCACCATTGCTCCTAAGCCAGCGTATTTTTGCGACTTTGAAAATACGGAGACAACTGATTTTACTGACCAAGTTATTACGATCAACGGGAAACGTTGGCGGCTGCATAATGCCCGTATCACCGGATCGTCTACAAATGGTATTCCGCAAGGAAAGCGTGCTGTAGAAATTCTTGCAGGAACTCCTGGCAACGAACCTGCTTCGCTCGAACTTCTCGATATGGTTCGCGGAGGAGCGGTTGCCTTTTGTTTCGGACATTCCGGAATGGACCGTACAATCAGTCGCAGCAGCGAAGCTTGGTTCGTAGAAGTTACAGAAGACGACGGGAAGCATTGGCTAACGAAGCCATTAATATTCGACGACACCGACGTTGCTCCAATGTCGTCTTTCGAATCTCCTTTCTATGGCGGTCCCTTCCGCTTTAGAATTCGCTTTACAGACAAGAAAGGATGTGGAAGCAATTGGCGCATACTAATAGACAATATCTATGTAACGCAGGGCGAAAACATTGAAGTGCCTTGGTATGTACAGCCTGGACGCATTTACGATGGTTACGAAACTTCGCAGGACAGCCTTGTATTTACGCCGCTCATGAGTGGCTCTTCTTTCTTCTTTGGCGAAAAAGGCAGCCCTTATGCCGACACTTACATACAGACCCAGGTAGATGACAACGAACCCGTAAACTACTACATAATGCCCGAAAACATTCGCTTTAAGACCAACAAGCTAAGCGAAGGCAAACACCACTTCAATGCGAAGTTTATGCGTGCTGCCGACGACAAGCCTTGGGCAGGCCCGTTAGAAACCAACTTCGACTTTTACGTACGACCCGTTAGCGGAACCATAAAAGGCATAACAGCTCTACGAAAAGCAGAAGTGGGGAATTTCTATGACTTGGTACCAAACGGGAACGACAGCATCTTTGTAAACTGGATAAAGAGAACTCGGGTACAAAAATGGCTCTTTGACGGGAACTCGGGCATATTGGTAGACGACCCCAACTATCTTGACTATGCTGCAAAACTATCTCCACACGACCAGATTGTGAAAAAAATGCGTGGACAACTCTTATTGCTCGACAACAATCTTGTGTTCCGTCTCGACAGCAAACCAGAAATAGAAGATGTGGAAAACTCCAGCTTCCACTTCCGCAACTTTGTATGTGATGACCTTAGCATATTAACCAAAGACCCAAAAACATTTACAGGCTATCCGTTGGCACTTACCGGCGTCAGTTTGGTTAGTCCGCTCAACGAAACAGACCGTTATCCTAACGGGCGAATAGAAATTGCAGACATGAAAGGAAACCACTTCCTACTGCAGAACATCTATCCCGACGATTTCCAATTCTCGCAATTCCTTGAAGCAGGGACAAAGCATTTTATCATTTTTGGAATGGTTGGCAAGACCTATATAGATGGCAAGCTATGTTTCTATCCACTAAACGTCCAGCCAGACCCGGCAGCTGGTATTGACAAAACCACAACCGACAAGTTGGCATTGGTAGTTAGCCATACATCAGAAAAACTTTCTCTCCAAAGTCCTGCAGCCTGCAAGGTAGATATTACCGACCTTAACGGCTGTTTGGTTTCGCGCCTGACACTTTCTGCCAATACCGCCACACCAGTAATGCTCGGACATGGTTTGTTTATGGCTACTGCATATTTTTCCGATGGCAGCAAGACTACCGTGAAGTTTGTAAACTAACCTGTCATTTCCATTATATAAACATGGCACGCTAAGGACAGACAAGTTCGCTTAGCGTGCCTTCTTTATTTTGCAACTACGGTGGCACACGAATATCCATATCCATAGCCCTATGCTTGTATATCCCATAGATGTAACCTCTGCAAAACTCTAATAATAATGTTAGTCCGATGAAATTCAGATGATGTAGAACCGATGATAATCCTCCTCTGAACAACTCATAAAATCGCAACGAGGTTACGGTAATCATCGCAACAGAGTTACGACAAATGCCGTTTCAAGGCAGTTAAAATATTTATCCGCATAGAGATATGCAGCACTATTCATCTTTTTCATTTCTTATCTCTCCATAGGATTATAAAACAATGACAACTGTTCGGAAATAGGGTGGCAACCTTTTTCTGAGTTGTCCATAATAATTACTCGTGCTCCTGTGCTGGCAATAAAGAGACCTGCGTGCTCATACATATTTCTTTCAAACTTTACCCACTCTGTCTTTGACATGTTTTTATACCTCCAAGTATAATTGACTATTGGCAACGTTTGTTGTGTAAGTCCTATACATTCGAAAGAAAAATTGTGCTCTGTATCAGTTGCTTTAAGAATTATCCCGGGCAGACCAGCGAATTTCCATGGACCTGTACTGATTGGGATATCACGTGTAAACCACACAATGTACTTTCGCCCACCATATTCCGTTATCGCTTTCTGACATTTATAGCCAAAGACACTATCAACGCTGTTTTCTATACTCCACTTCATTTGTGGTGAAGGCTCCGTATATCTGCATACTTCTTTTGTAAAGGGGACGCGATTATCAACTGTGAGTTCCTTTTTCTTCAAATCTGTCCTTATCGCATATCCTTGCCAACCTTGTTCGGAGGTAGCCCCTCCATAAAGTTTTATGATAGAGTCTCTCTTTACATCAAGTTCATGGAGGTTCTTACTATAGAAAGAAGTATACTTTTTGCCAATTAGCAAGACCATATCATCTTCAAATTGCATTTCAGTGTCATTTGCCGATGCCTTCGTTTTAACATGGTAAATCAAATTAAGATATGAGTGATCAATTGTTTCATACTTACTGACATCTTGGCTCATAAGAACGAGTCCTGGACTATCCATCGCATAAGTGATTTTTACTTGCGATTTAATACTCTGATGGAACATTGCCACGATTGTTACGATGAGCATTCGTTTTGCTAAATTCATTTTTTCCATTTTATTAAAGATTTAGATAATTCTGAAACGTATACCAACTAAGAATGTCCTTCCACGGAGTTCCAAACTATTTTCTGATTTAAGAACACTGCTGTCTGTTATCTTATGGAAAACGTTTTTATTAAACAGATTAATACACTCCATGTTCAGCGTTACAGATTTTAGTCTCCATTCAAGTGTAGAGTTTAAAAATAGGCTGGTCTTCTCTTTCCTAAAATAATTGTTGTAATAATACTGCCCCTCCACGTTTAGGCTCAGGGTCTTGGTCAGATTGACAAACGCTGAATTGAGGCTATTGAAGGTAGAAAAGTTTTTTCCACTCGTTTCATTGTTAATATAAGTTTTGTTGAATGTATAGAGATTAATTATAGAAATCCCAAACCATTTGGTGAACTGGGCATTAAAATCTATTCCTGTCTGAAGAAAGTCAGTTCTGCCTTCGTATGCATTATCATTGATTTCATAGTTTTGGTAGGTTCTCCCTATACTTAGTTGTTCGGAAATTTTAGTATTCCATCGATAGAAGCCTTTTGAGGCTTCCTGTTTAAATTGCAGAATGCGATAATTTCCTATAGTAGGAGAAAGATGGAAAACCAATTGACGATTCACAATATTATAGGCATGGAGATAGCCATTTTTGGCATTCACATAGATTAGTCCAATGTTCGCGAAGAACATTTTCAGCACATTCTTATAGTTGATGGCGACATTTCCTTTTAATGTTTTGTTCAATCCTAACCGATAAGGTTGTGCATTGTTGAATACATTCCGATAGTTCAGATAATACATCTGTGGTAAAATATCTATGCCATTACCGAATTGTCTATCACGACTGATAACAGATACTACTTCCCAGTTCTCAAAAGGTGTCCAACTAAATGTGGCATATGGGCTAAAAGAAAATTTCTGTCCATTCTCTTTCCTATCTGCCAACATGTCGTTTTGGTTATATCCCATCACACCAATTGGTATGTAGACAGCAAGATTTATTTTATTTGGGGAATAGTAAACGAACCTTGGCAAAAGGTAGAAACCATATTTCAGCAGCCTTATATCATTCATAGAATTGGGTAAACTTGTCTTCAGATGTTCATAATTAAGTTTACTTTGTATCTTTATATCAAATTTTACGAGTTTTATGGGAAAACTAAATATCGACAGAGTATTGTCCATTATAAAATTCTGTGCACGGAATATTTGAGTGGTTTCGTTAAATCTCAAATTTGATTTTGATGTTTCAAACTTCATTTCTGAGGTGAACTCGTTAAACAGATATTTGGAATTTGTGTTAAGTAGTAGACTGTTGGATATCGAAAAATCGTTTTGTTTCAATAGTTGGGAAATAGAAGAGGCATTCTCTAAGACAGTGCCTGATGCATGGTTGAAGTTCAGATTAATTCCAAGCAAATTTTTTAAATACAAAGTTTGTGAATTAATTTTATAATTCAAATAAGTAGCAATATGCTGCATTCTGTTTTTGAAATTGTTCTGTTCGTTATAGATTAAATCTTGTTGACGGTCAGCATAATAACGCAGATAATCATGCGATTTTCGATGTTCATGGTCATATAGATAATTAAAACTACAACTTAAAGTACGAGCATCGTTCAGTTTGAAGAGTTGATTTATCGTAGCTGCTGTAGAGTTGTTGTCATAGGACCAGCTTTTATTGATAGGTGCATTGTTTGGAATAATGAGACCGATACTATACGAAGAATTTATTTTCGTGGGAGCATGTAGTTCCGTGCGTAGGTCATTTCCAATATTATTAGACTTTACGAAAGATAAGTTTTTTCTTTTTTGTGTAAACTGCATAATATTTAGGTTTACATCGCGTGCAAGTGGACTCCCACCGACTTTAATATCAGCATTGGAAGTAATGATACCTTTAGCAGAATTTCTCAATTTTATGTTGATAGATGGCTGATCGTTGGTTTCTTTTCCACGAAGTACATTGGCTTCCTGGTGATGTTGCAATATCTGTACAGAAGCTATACTTTCCACATTAATATTAGTAGTTGCAATATTGTATCTATCGCCTAATATATCATTTCCTTCTATATAAAAATCTTTTATCCATTGTCCGTTAACAGAAATTTTACCATCACTACTTATGGTCAGCCCTGGCAATTTACGCAATAAATCCTTCAAAACCTTGTCATTCTTGTCAATGAAACTTGCTGCCACATAATTGATGGTATCACCCTTTTCCCTTATCTTTTTTGCTTTTACAATGACTTCCTTCAGTTGTTTTACTTCTGGTTTTACGTTAAACGTTAATCTTTGTGTTTCATTCTTTATTATTTTTTCAATAGTTTTTACGTTGAACCCCTTTACAATAATCTTTAACTGTGCGAATGTAGGAGCATCGATGATTAAAGAGAAATTACCATTTTCGTCTACATTAGTAAAAGCAAGGATAGAGTCATTGTTTATAGGAGTTACTGTCAGCATAACAGACTCATCTCCAACAACTCTTCCATCTATTTTGCTCTGACCAAATATAGATATACAACTAAAAACTATAGAAATTGTCAAAAGTATCTGTCTCATACTATATAGCATTTAAGGTGTGGTTATGCTATAATAGGCGTAGCCACAGTTATTAATCATTAAGAACTCTGTGTGCATTTATTGCACCACAGTCTGCACAGTCTTCAGGTTCACTCTGAAAACTTGAAGAAGAACCATCTTGCTCTATACTTGGTTTTACTGGTCCTACACAAACGCAGCTGCAAACTTTTGGGCCAGCATATCCTCCTTGAACTTGCTGCAATTCTGAAACATTCATAGAATTGAGAGCTAATAATGAAATTTTTTTCATAAAGATATAATTATTGCCTTCTTTCAGCTTTAGGCATTGCTCCTTTTAACAGTTTGGTCTGCTTATAATCTTGTCGACTCGATTATATCTCTTTTGCGAAATTATAAATATTTTTTGATTATTCCACTACACAAAAGTGTATTTTTTCTTTTCCATAGTATTTCTACACTTTTGTGTAGCTTTTTTATGCAATATTCATTCAAAATGATGTATAGTTAATAAAAATCTATCTTTTTGTGCACTATCTTATTCGCGAAAAGTGGTTACTGTAACATTAAAATATAGGAGGTAATCCACTATCTTTGCCGCACAAGCAGTAACCGCGAGCAACGGTGTATGCCAGTGAGCATAAAACCGAATGCCCATCGGGGGCATCCAGTTTTGCCAAACAAACAAGCCATGATCTCTTGTGTGTCCAGTAAGACCAAGTGTCTATTATTCCAGCATGGATTGTTCACCTGTCCTCAACTATTCAGCACGCATAACAGGAAAGTGTCTACAGAAGTAGCCAATATGACAAAAAAGTATATAGTCAAATCAGGAAAAACCATATTCTCTAAGGAAGAGAATAATGATAACTGATTAGAGAACCTTTTTAACATAAATTTCTGCAAGTTTTATACTGTAAAGGTATAAAAACTTGCTGGAACATACAAATAAATAGAGATTTAATTAACTGTAAATCAGTATAATATAATGTATTTAAGGAACAGCTATATAAGCTATTTGGAACCCATCAAACCATTTTATATGAAATTAGCAGCATAGATGGACTAAATATCGAAGTATGGGATAACTTAAGCTTGACGAGTAAGGTGGGGCATTCCCCCCTTAATACATACCTAAAATATAATATAGACTTAGAAAGTGGTATCACCACATTCATCCAATACATACACCATTAAGCACGTGCGTATTTAATTTCTTCTTGAACATGTATCAAAGTATATGCAAGCCAATCAACGATTCTTTTATCCTCAACATCAGAGTTTACCATTTGTCCATTTTCATGCCATAAGCCACTCATGGCAAAATGCATTTTATAGACATCTAAATAACGTTCTGTATGCTCTTGTAGAAGTGAGGCAAAACTACCCATTTCTAAATCAGCATCCTCTTTCATCAAATCAGTGAAAGACCTAACAGCTGGGTTCATAGTATTCAAATGCCAATGAGGTTGCGGGTGATTGTATCCTTCTACAAGTTTAAAATTATCCCACTCTGCACGAAACAAAGGCTCCAGTTGCGCTTCTATCTCTTGAAAAAAGGAAAGACTTAGCATCGGGACATAATCATTCTTCTCTTCCACATATTTAAATTCCACTTTTATATATAACCAAATATTATCAAACCAATTTGTTACCTTTACCTGTACGGGCGGTATTCCCTCCCGAATTATCGTATCCTTTGTTCCTTGACTCTCGATAATCAACCCTTCAGATTTGAAAAAGATTTGATTACTAAAAAGAACCTTAAATTTCTTATTCAACAGTTTCAAAAAAACACCTAGTTTCATATTTCTGGATAAAAATAACTTGCAAGCGTAGAGATCCTATCTAAGGTATAGACTTTACCCTCCGCATATAATTTACCACACTCAACAAGATTCATGTAAAACTCTGTATGTCTAAGTTTTTTGGCATCGGGCACAGGTATATCCTTAATATTTGTTTTACCTAAATCAAAGCCAGATAATAACGGTTTAGCATATATAGACAATAGGACATCAAAAATATGACTTGAAAACAATGCCAAGTAAAAGTATTTATCATCTTCTACATACTGTTTTTTGAATTCAAAGGCATTACCTTCCTCTATAACTTCAGGAACATGCAGTATCGCGAATGAGCTTGAACTACCAAATCGCTTTGAGATTAACCGCATCGCAGGCTTTAACTGCCAACTACGAGGACGTGTCAATTCCCACCAATTCTTCACACCCCTACGCTTCTCCAATATAGTCTTGCGATCTTTCAACCATTCATAAATAGAATGAAGGGTAGATAGCTGCTCCTCACTTTTAATCATTAATCCACTTTCATTATATGGGAACCATATATATAAATCATGGATAACTCGTCCCTCTCCTATCGTTTCCGCGGAGGCAAGAGGACGAAAGTACTTCTTCTCATTATCAGGAAGCTGTTGGTATTTAGTACTCTTCAATACAAAAGAATTTTTATCACCTCTTAGTAATCCCTGCTTTATGTCCATGACAGTATCCAAAGAACACAATAGTCCTAGATATATTCGTTCCTTGAGCTTCCCTATGAAAACATCATACTTTTGGGGAAGAATTTTCCAAGACTTTAGCACCATAGGAAATCTATCTGGTGTATAAATATTATAATCATTCTTTATACAAGAAGGAGAATTTGAATATTTCATTCTACGCCAACTTTTCAGAGCCTTATAAGCAACGTCTGCTTCATTTTTACACCAGATAACTTGTGGAACTATAGCGTTAGCCACCTTCCTCTTTAATAGGACAACGCTAACATCAGTCAGGGCATTCTCAAAAATATAGTTTCCTAATTGTGCAACCACTTGTAAGTCACAGCTATCTTTAACGGCACTACGCAATGGGGTATACTGTTCGAACAATAAGATTGAAGAGGGCAAGACAGTTCCCAAAATACCAGTGGGCGAGAGAGCTTTCACCGCCTTATATAGAAAAGCAGCAGCCTGATTCGGTCGCTTCCTCATAGACAACTCTGCTAATGCGTCATTCACAGCGTCTTTCTTATCCTTATCCTTGAGAAGTTCCATTGAAACAAAAGGAGGGTTCATCAAGATTAAGTCATAATTGCTGTTCCAGTTTTCCTGCAACGAATCACGAACATTCTTGACAGAAAACTCTAATTGTCCTTCCCTCCATTGCGTTCTGCTTTCGTAAGCCAATAAAAACTTGGTAGAGTTTACTGCACATAATGAGCTGTCCCATCCTTCAACTATAATATGCCCCACATAATTCTTCTCTTTCAGTTGCTTCAACACTTCCATTAAAAAAGTTCCAGAACCACATGCTGGATCCAACACCTTTATCTCATTTTTAGTCAAATCCAACCCTTCAATACTCTTTTCCACAATACTCCTTGCCAAATACAGAGGAGTATAATGTATACTGGAATAAGACTCTTCCACTAAATGTATATCAGAAGAATACCCTCCAAATAAAGATAACTGTTTACTAAAGCCCAATGCTATACGATGCGCCTCTTGGAAAAGAAGTCCAGAACCATGTCTTAAAATTAAATCCAAAATAGGCTTAATCTTACAGCTACCCTGTTTTAGCCGTTCCACGTATTCTTCAAAATTTTGTGGAGTTTCTATATTCTCAGGAAGCCCCCATTTCTTTAGAGTTTCTGTATTGAGATTATTTTCTTCTAAAGAAACAAGAAGTGCATATAATATATGCAACGCTTCTACAGGTTCTTTGCGCTCACCAGTCTGATTACGGATACTTCGGAAAATATCAAGAATAAAAGGAGTCACGTCATCAGAAGAACGATAGCTATTGGAGTTTAATATTCGTAAGAACTGATTAAATTTCTCCCTCACAATATTACAAGGGAGCCTCTCTACATTTGGCAACAACCAGTTATAGACAAGTACTTCATCATTATTAACATAAACATAATTCTTCGTATTAGACGACCACGCTATAGAATTATACTTCTCTTTACTCCAGTTTTTCTCTGAGAAATCCAAACAGAAGTCATAAATACCACCATCCAACATGATAAAACGTTGAATTTTCTCTGTTGGGTCTATCTGGATAGGCATAAGTCCAGATAACTCAGCCCAATCATTTTTGTCGTTGATGTTCATTTACTTGTATGTTAGAAATAAATTGGCTATATGAGAAAGCATTAAATTCCCTTTTCTATGTTGCAAAAGTAATGAAATTATTTATTTCTAACAACTTATCAAGGTAAATAGAACAGTATCTTGTCTCTGTAATATATTATATTAAGATTTTAAAGACAGAATGACATGCAGACATAGTTTCTAATGGTATATTCTTCATAGCCTTTTATCATACTAAAGAGGGTGTGCAAACAAATAAGCCATGAACTTTTGCGCATCCTGTAAGGTCAAGTGTCTATTATTTTAGCATGGATTTTAAACTTGTGTCCAACTGTCCAGCAGCTGTCTCTTATACACATCTGACGCTGCCGACGAAGCTAGAAGTGT
>OWIW01000914.1_pt1 | contig 18226 bp, 18 predicted proteins | sample 2433821 | NCBI WGS metagenome assembly OWIW01 (sample SAMN05065751, study PRJEB22554) | human gut metagenome | biome: ENVO:2100002; feature: ENVO:00000062; material: ENVO:00002003 | host: Homo sapiens | place: USA | reverse complement strand
GAGATTAGCGAGTGTCTCGTGGGCTCGGAGATGTGTATAAGAGACAGCTTCTATTTTGAATATATATTTCTTCATTTCTTCAACTCCCTTTTACCATATTTTAATTCTAAGAGTTTGCTCTTTTTTATCTTTTATTACTCGTGAAAGTGCAGTACTATATACTTCGTATCTAGTTGTAATTAACCAGTTTTTCGTCATTTTTAATTGGGTACTATCAATTTCGATATTTATTTCAGAGGGATAGGTATTTGAGTTCCCAGTTTTTTCTTTGAGGTCTATCGTAACGTAATTGTATCTTGTGTATACAGCCATTAGATTAAGGTTTTTAAATGTTTTAGGAGTTATATCCCCAACCCCATCCACATATCCAAAGGATTTACCTGTTTCTCCTACTGTTAAAATATACTCATCCGTATTTTTTAAAGGTTCATTTTCAACTTCTTCTATTAAAATATTAAAACGTCCAGAAAAAGATTGCTCAATTAATATCGGTGGTTTATTTTTATCTAAAACGAATTGCGTATCTGATTCTTTTTTTATATATAATTTAGTACCATTTTCAAAAGCAATAACAAGATTTTCGTAAGGAACTTTTGAATCGAATATACAATCGACAGTCCCTCCCCCGAAGTACAAACTTTTAAGTAGATAATCTCTTTCTTCCAAGACTATAAATATGTTCTGTGCGTACAGATACATTTCGGTGACTACTGCATTATATGGATATTTCGTAGGAACGGAAGCATAACTTTTCCCCCAAAAATCATTGGGAAGGACAACTTGCCCTGAGGTTTTCCCTGCTAACGTTAAGACATCTTGGTCGTTGAAAGAGATTTGCTTCCCTTCTTTTCCCAATTCTTTCGCAATATCTTTAAGCGATATTCTTCCACTACTGTTTAATGACATCTTCCAGCACCTCGATTCTCTTTAGCAATTCCTTATTTGCTTCTATCAATAACCCTACCATATTTCCATATGCTACGGATAAATATCCGTTCTCTGTTTCTCGAACAGCTTCAGGAAGTGCTTTCTGAACTTCTTGTGCAATGACTCCTACGTGCCTCTCTTTATTCATAGTGAAAGTGTATCCATTTAATTTTTTTAGAATTTTCAATGGGTTTTGTATTTTCTCAATATTTTGTTTTAATCTTTTATCTGAAAGACCTGTCACTGTTCCTTGTGCTAAAATATCTCCACTTGCAGTAATGTTCTGAAAACTAACCGAAGTATCTTGTTTCGCAAAAGACAATCCTAAACTTTGTGGGATATATAGCCTGTCTGCTTGGTTTTGTGACAATAATTCATCATGTGAATGCTTGTTTCGAGCATATCTTTTATCCGATTGTCCCTTGTCATAGTAATTCGATAAATCTGCTGTGATATCGGGGGACACTTGCCCCCTTAATTTAATCCCATATACTTTGTAAGTTCCGCTAGAAGTCATTACAATTCTATCGTCCTGTACTTCTCCACTTGCATACCAAAATTTGAAATTTGCTCCTATTTTTGCGGGAATGGTTGCCGTTTGTTGAGTGTTTTGGATTTGTAAAAATTGGTAATTTCCTAATGGTTTCCCAAATACCAGATTACTGGAATTCCCGTTAAAAATTTCTTCGAATTCAATTTTTAAAGGACTTGCCGTACTACCACTACCAGAAGATTGCGGTACGGTAAAACTTATATTTTCACGGGTAGAGTTTGTTAAATCAAAATGCAAAGTTACTGTTTCCTCTTCTTGACTAGAGGAAATTCCTAAAATTCCAATACCGTCCTTTCCATGTTTTCCTGCAACGGTAGGAATGTCTACTTCTGTGCTTTGCCCGTCTCCATATTCTAATCGCACCCGGTTGTTATCTATTGCGGTAACCGATATGATTCCAACTCCTCTATCTCCTTTCTGTCCTCGTGGACCTGTAAGACCTTTCTCGCCTTGTACCCCTTGTGGACCTCGTTCTCCTGTAAATCCTCTAGGACCTTGTTCTCCAATCGGTCCTCTTTCTCCCGGTTCTCCTTTTTCCCCTTTTTCTCCTTTTAACTTGCTTTTTTCTTTTTGGATATAGTTTCTAAGTTCTTCCTTAATAGTTTCCCCTTCTGCTGAAATTGAGGATGTAGTTACTTCAATCGCTTGGGTAATAGCTTCTTCTACTTGCGTATTGCTGAACGGCTCTCCGAGCTTCGTTTCTTTCGTTTTAATGATAATATCTTCCAACGTTACCCGATCGCTGCCGTTGATTAACGTAATTCTTAATGTTGTCCAACCATTGACCGTAAAGCAACTATAATGAATCGGAAATGTTACCTCATTTTTCCCGGTAATTTTTACCGTTTCTGCGGAATATTGCCCATTGGGAAGTAAGTATTTACATTCTAAATTCTTCCCTTGCAAACTATTTTCTCCAAACATATATAGAAATTGTAAATGAATATGCGGTAGTCCTTTATCCCCAGTCGCGAATGTATGACCGTCTACCACTTCACAACGGTTAGAGTGGACTAACACATTTGTAATATGTCGCATATTTCCCCTCCTAATTTGCTAACGCCTGATGAATTTCTCTTCTTTTTTCTTCAAACTCTTCCTTTGTAACAATTTTCAATTCTTCCAAAGTTTTAAAATAGTTTTCTGTATCGTAAACAGACTGTACAAAGGTAGTTCCGTAAAGCATTAAGATTCCTAACTCCTGTAATCCTGCTTCCATTCCATAATTGTCAGAAAAATACCAAGTTACTTTTTTTTCTTTTCCCAATGCTTTTGCCGTTTGCAAAGAAACGATGTTTGCTACCATATATGCCACATCTTTATCTCTGCATTTTTGTCTATGTCCTTGATAATCAAACCCATATTCCAATATCTCGGCTTTAATTTTGTCGATGTTTTTTTCACAAAAGGCTTGAAAACCCTCTTTGTCTACTACTTGCCATTGTCCTTTGATTTTTCGATGAAATGGGCTAGGCTTTTCTTTAGCACTGTAAAATACATCATACTGAGAATCGTATTCCCAATCGCTCGGAATACCCTCTCCCTCATATTCCAATAATTCCCCAAAGTTTGTAATTTCTTTGTAGTTAGGAATGGCAGTAGGCACCTCAAATAACACTTCTGCAACTCCTTGTTTTAATCTCTCTTTTTTCAAATAGTAAAACATATCTCCTCCTAATCTACTTCCATTGCAATATAACTAACCTCTCCTTCTCCTTGCACTTCTCCAAGTTTGGAAGTGTCAGATACTGCTGTAATCTCTATAGAATTAACCCAATCGTGGCTCGATGGAATCTCGAATGTGGCAGTATATTTGTCAAAATACCCATATTTTCCTATAGAATTTACTTTTGTTACTTTCACTTCGTAAGTTACATCCGTTCTTTCTTCATAAACTCGCTGAATTTGAAGTGGAAATTCAATATAGGATTCACTCCACCATTGCGTATGTCCACGATCCTGTCTCAATTCTTTATGGAAGATACTTCTAATTTCTACTACTTTTTCAAGTAACAATACCTTAGTTTTATCTTTTCTTGTGATAATTACTCGTACAGATGGACGTTCTATCATGTAGTGGTCATCTCCGCGTGCATATAGATACTCGCTCGTATGATATACATTTAAATTGATTTTCACATGAGTCAATGTTGTTAAAACGCAATTTTCTATCGTATACGTATTTCCAATTTTAGTAACCGGATTTCCATGAACATAATCTTCATTACTTCCCCCTAGAAAAAACTGATACACGGATTCTTTAATGTTCGACGCATAGCAAAATACGCTTGCCATATTCTTCCCAAAGTTTGCTGATTTAATAGAAGCCATGACAAACATCGGTTGTATAAATCCATCAAATGTCACAATTCCTTTTCCTTTGCTGTCAGTGAAAACGCTACCATGACGAATGTTTCTGATTCTCGTCAATCGTTTTCCGTCTCTATGAAAATCAATCGTTCCATTTGCAATCGTGATAACCTCATTGCTTCCTCGTGAAACGAACCGAGCTGCCCCGTCAAATGTCGTATTTGCAGTGATGACAAAGTTTCCTTTTTGTAAAGCCCCTTGTACTGTATCGATTTTTTCGCTTGTTTGTGTCTTAAATGAAGCAACATCTTCAATTGTTTCTTGATACCGTCCTTGTAAAGCTGTCCATTTCTTATCTGAATTCACTAACTGTGCATTAATTTCTTGTTTTGCAGCATTCATTTTTTCTTCTAAATCCCGCTTATTCTCACTATCCGCATGAGCTAGATTGCTGATATTTCTATCCACATTTGATAATTTTTCTGACAACTCCTCCCCGTTTACCGTTTGTTGTAAACTTCCGTTTCGAAATATAAAACGATTGGGACTTGCTTCATCTCCAAGTGCGAAAATTACATCTTTCCATTTCTCATCTTTAACATCTGTTACTCCTAACAGTATTTGAGAATTTACCTGACTGGGATTCGCCGGGTCTTTGATGTTCAGTGCAACCCTATTATTTGGATTTTCCGCCTCGAATTGACCTAATTTATCGAATGTTACATGAGCCAACTCTCCGTTCATTGAACCAAATTGTTCGCCCCCATTTAGCAAATACGCTCCTACTTTATCTGTGGTTCCTTGCAACTTTATGACGTTTCCGTCTAAACTGTTATACATTTTCATAGACGGAAGTATTTCTTTTTCTGAAATTGGATTCCATACACCATTGTAAAACTTCTTCCATTCGTTCGTATCAGGATTCAACCAAATGTCATTCTCTTCCACGTTTTCTGTAGGGACTTTGTTCATTTTATGAAGCTTAGAGCGAACATCTCTATCTAGCTTTTTTAGCTCTCCGTTTTGTTTTTTGAGTTCTTCTTCCACAGGTCGTAAATCGATGTAACTTTCTTTTGGATTCCCGGATAGCTTGGAAGTAATTTTCACGCTCCCTAGCTCTTCTTTGACCGAAATTCCTTGAATATCCATACGGAATACTCCCGGTCTTAGATTGATAGAAATATTTGTAATTTCAATTACAGTATGAATATCTTCCAGATCTAAGCCATATACTCCGCCCACTTCAATCTGATGAAGAAACGGAGTTTTGAATTGGTATTCTGCATGATTGACAACCCCTCTTCGCATTGCCTTTTTTGCTAAAAACTTTGCTTGTTCACTTGTTTGGATAAATTTATTCTTGCTGGAAGTGATGAAATTTTCTTGGTGCTTTTCCAAAACATTGGGATACATCACGCTCACTTCATTGTCGGAATACATAGACAAAGGAACACCTTTTATCTCAAAATTATCTACGTATAGCTTATATGGTAACGGATTATAGAATTTCACTTCCGCTCCCGTTTCTTTCCAAGATACTTTTTTGTAGTGAACATTTTCCTCCAATGGAATATCCACTTTAGAGCTTGGGTCATCTGTTTTGAAATAATACCCGGTTGCTTTTGTCAATGTCGGATCGGATACCGCTGATGTAATAAAACTTATCCTCATCGTCGGAACTTCCGTATCCGGATTGGTATTTGGCTCTGTTATTATCTTTTTTTGAAGATTAAATACCACTTGATTGTCTAATTTTTCATATCTATCGTAAACAAGCCGTATCCCGTTCTGTAGTACCTCTTTTTCAATTTCTTCTAAGCTAGTAATAATATTAGTCCTGTTAAACGAGAAAGCGTGGTTAATCGTTAAATTACGAGGTCGATAGAATAACTTTTTATTCTTTACATATAAAATTCCGTCACTTGCTTCAATAAAAGCTTGTAATTTATCAATCCAACGTGAATTCTCTTCCAAATACACAAAAGGCAATCGGATTAGGCTGCCATTCTCAAACGCAACCGATTGAAAATCCAGTTCCTCTTCCCGAAATCCTAAAGCACTTGCTATTTTATGTAGTAAAGAATTGTGTTTGTCATTTGTATTACATAAGTAAAGATCATAAAATGTTTGGCTTTCAGGAACCACTTTCTCAAATAGCCGGTTATAGCTATCTTTGACTGTGTATTCCCATACTTCCAAACCGGTATAGGATTTTGTTCTACGTGGAATGTTTGCTTCTCCTTGTAAGGTATAAAGTACATTTCCCACATCGTCCAAAATTTCTATCTTAATTTCATTTCCTTTATTGATTTTCTTTTCTTCCAGTTGAAACCTAGCTTCCATAGAGGAGATGAGATTGGATTGTGGAAGCGTGATGTTACATTCCGATACCCAATCCTGCAACTCTTCCATAGTTGATAGGTTGGTAATTCTAGCGGTATATCCTTGATACCGCAATGTTGATAGTTGCATATTTCCTCCTATCTTGATTTTCTCCCTCAAAAAAGTTATATATACTATTGGAACATTTTTGTGAAAGGAGGTATGAATGATGTTTGTATTGTCTACTTATGCAGTAAGCAAAAAACCTAATAAAAATGGAGAATATTATTTTTATGGAGTGCATACTACAAATTTCCCAAACAAAGAAATTCTCCAAGCCATTTTGGATTGTAAATCTCCTGAATACGAAAACTTGGGAATGTTTTCAGAAATGGAAGACGCTATCCAAAAGGCAAAAGAAAAAGGTTACTCTCCGTTAATTGTGATCCGATAGCCTTTTTAGAATGTACAGGATTATACCCCGTACATTCTTTTTAATTCTTCGTTGATTTTTGTTAAATGTTCCTCGTTTCCCTCTTCATAGACAAAAATAGTTTCATATTTTTGCTTCAAATTATTTTCAACTCTCTGCAATTCTTCTTGTGTCATATCCAATTTCACATCTTCGATTGTTCCTTGAATATCTAATTTTGCTAAAATTAATCTATCTACTTCTCCAATTCCAAGCCCATGAATACCTTCTATGATTATTTTTGGCATGTTTACCTCCTTTTTCTTGTTTCTCGGAAAATCAGACTTTTAAATTACAGTACTTCGGCAATTCTACCACTCTTGCTTTTATGAACTCTTTTGTCAGCTCTGCAACTTCTTTGTATGTAAACTCCAATTCTTGCATTTTCTTCTTAAATACTTCTATCTCCAATAAGAATTCTTCCATTTCTGTGCTTGCTTTCTTTTTTACATAAAATTCATTTCCGATTTTTATTTCGTTTCCTTTTGGCAATATCTCTGATACCGCTTCCCATGTTTTTCTAGCTATTTCCTTAAGTTCATTTTCTTCAAATTTTTCCATTTTCTTCCTCCTATCCGGGAGAGGAACCCCTCTCCCTAGTTACTTCCATTTGGTTTTTTTCTTTGTTCCTCCCAACATTCTGTCCACATTCTTCTAATTTTCCCATTCAAATCTTCAATGCCATATACATCTCCGTTGTGAGTGATATTGAACGTCATATTCACATTTGCCGCCTTATCTGTGTAATAAGCATTTCCCAGCTGTGTATCTTCCTCTCTTCTGATATTGTTGATTGCGTCAAATCCACCAAATCCCGCTGCCTCTAATTCATAGCTGAACTTCTTCATAATTCCATCCGCTATTCCTAAGACATCTTTGAAATTTCCTGCTTTTTCCAATTGTGCTTGGAAATTTTCCGCCCGGATGAATTTTTCTATCATTCCTTGATACAAAGCACTTTCACTGAATGCCTTAACCAAAGAATTTTTCACGCTATCATATAGAGATTGTCCCAATGCTTTTGTGAAACTAGAGAACTTATGTTCTTCCAATCCTGCGTTCATAGCACTCGATAAAGCGTTCTTTAAGTCGTTTATCCTATCGTTAAAATCACTCCACGGAAGCATTTTGTTGATTAAGGATAAATCTATTCCATTGCTTAACAGCTCTTTTTTTATGACATCTAAAGATTGTTTTACTTGCTTTTCCATGATGTCTAGGTTCTTCAACTTCTCAAAATCAAAGTCACTAAACAACCCTTTGAAATCAAGCTTCCCGTTCTTCTTAATGTCCACGAGCTTATTTGATATTTTCTCAAAAGCTCGTGTTAAGTAGTTGTCTAAATCACTAAATACCACATCATATGCCACGCTAGAAGCGTTTTTAAATATCTTTTCAAAGTAAGACTTCATAGAACTTAAGAATCCACCATTTCCACTTGCAAATCCCTCTATCGTGCTATTTCGCACGTCCAACATAGAAGTAATTAACACTTGGTTATTTTTCGCCATTTCTTTAATGGTTTCGTTGTATTGCTCTCCAACTAATCCCATTTGTTTGAATTGCTCTGTGTATTCCTTAATCAATTCTTTTTCCGTCTTATATTCCACGCCTGTAAAGCTTTCTAGTGTAGAGCCTTTGAACAAGTCCGCCTTTTCTTTTTCCAGATATTTAATCTGCTCTACAAACTCATGTACCTGTTTCTTCCACTCTTCAATAGAAGATTCTGTTAAGTTTCTTCCGGTTGCTCTTCGTAATGTTTCGTGATTAACGTTATGCAACACACTATCCAATTGCTTCATTTCACTATCTGTAAATGCATCCAATTCTGACTTACTAAACCCTAAGTATCTTAATAACTCGGATTCTCCAATATCTACTTTGGTATATGTAGATTTACTTTTCTTTCTAAAACCTGAACGGTATCTTTTAGAACCTTTTTCTATAGCAGTAATATCCGCAAAATGTTTTCCCGCTATCATAGAATGATGTAACAAATCAAAGTTGCTTTCTCCTCCGAAAATCATTTTGATAGTTGGATTTTTCGCAATATCTGTCAACATTCTATCTGCAAAGCTTTTAATTCTTTCGGAGTTTTGTTGAATAGCTTGCGTTAATTGCTGTAATGCGGAAATCTGCTTCTTATATGCTTCTTCATTTTCTTTATTTCTTGCGTCAATTGCTGCGGCTTTTTTCTTTCCACTTCTTCCGAATAGAGAACCAATTGTAGAGACAATGCCAATTCCTGCGGCGACTCCGCTTGCAACAGTTCCTAAAGAAGCCATTCCACCAGAAAGTGATCCGGTTTTACTGAACATTCCTAAAATGCTTCCAATACCACCGCCAGACTTAAATTTACCAACTAAATCCCCAATACTTCCTAATCCCCCAAAGATACTACCGATACCACCTAAAGTCTGACTTCCTGTGACATTTCCAAGCTGTGAAAAAGCATTTCCTATAGCATTTAAAGCACCCGGAATACTGTTTTCTACTTTTATTGCAGCATTTTTCAGTTTGTCAGAAGATGTATCCAAATTATCCACAGTTTGCTTTAACTTGTCGTAGTCTCCCTGAGTTAACATTCCATTTTCTAGGTTTTGTTTTAAGTAACCTTTCATATTTTCGATAAGAGCTTTGTTGGCTGCTACCGTTCCGGTAATTTCTGTTTGTATCCTTTTAATTTCCACTGAGGACAGATTATCTTTATTTTCTTTGATTTTTTCAGATTGTTCTTGTGCGGATTTTAAATTTTTCTCAATTTCTTTGATTTTTTCTTCTACAGGAATTAAAAATTTCGTAAAATCAAGTTGTTTCATTTGTTTTTCCAAATCTCTCACTAAATCAGAATTATTGACTTTTCGAGCCATTTCCAATTGCTGTAATACGAGCTTTTCCCCGGCTTGGATTTTTCCTAATTGTTCACCGGAAGAATATTCGTGATTTCTTAAGTTCACGCCCTCTAAAGCATTTTTAATCTTGTTAGCTAAAGCCTCGATTTTAAAATTATCAATAGCTGTATTGATTTCGTTGATATTCTTCTTGAACTTTTCCTTTGCCCTTTCTAAAATCTCAATCTTTTCTTGGATACCTAAATCTCGTTTGATTTTTGCTCCAAGTTCTGAAATCAATTCTTTGAACGGGTCTTTTTTGCTTCCTTTTTTGTCTCTGTCTGGGTTATAGCTTTTTTTTGCTATCCCCGAAATAGCTTCGCTGATGTCTCTTCTTAGTGTTGACCTTTTAGAAACATTCAAGCTGTCTAATTGTTTCAAATAATCCTCATAAATAAACTTCTCATTTTTATTCCCTTTGTACTTTCCGCTGTGGAATTCCTTTGAGATTTTATCGATGTCTTCTATATTCAACAAAGATTCAAAGGCTTTTTGCCTTGAATTTTCTCTTACAACATCAACATCTACAAAAACTTTTGCATTTAATCTGATTGTCTCTTTTTCTAACCTTTGAATTTCTCTCTCCATAATTTCTCGAAATTCTTTAGCTAGTCTTTCAAATTCGTTGATATTTCCCCGATTGTAGGCATTTACTTTCAGATTGTTCAATCTTTCCAAATCTGCCAAAACTTTTGGGCTAAATCCCTCTAATTCTCGTAGAGGTTTTAGGCTTGTAAAACCACCTTGTTCCTTTTGTTTTTGAATTTCTTTCAAAGTCTCAACTTGTTTTTTCAATCCCTCTTCTGTTTCATTTAGCCATTTTTTAGTTTTTTCAAATTCTTCATTTTTAATGTCTAAAATTTTACGAATGCCATAATAAACACCACCTAAAGACGCAATCAAAAGTACTGCCGGGTTATGTAATAGAGCAAAAGCCGCCGTCACTGTTTCAATACCTTTTAATGCTATTCCTAGAGCCGTAATTCCTCCAGTTACAAAGAATATGGCTTTCCCGAAAGAATATACTTTATCAATATTCTTTTCGTTGAATAAGTCCTCGAAGCTTTTTACATCGTTGATATTCAAAGCTCCTGCTAAATCTTTGGCCACTCTTTCTCCTATCTCTTGGGTATAGGTAGAAACAACCATTTTAATTCTTTCCAGGTTTGCCTTAGTAGTATCTAGCATAGTCGCATAGGCTCTAGCTAATTGGTCATTTGGTGCGTTTGCAATTGCATTTAAAACTTGCGTATATTTCTTTTCTAAAATTGCCAATCCTCCTGCCGCTGTTTTAGAACGAATATTTCCAAACATTTCGGTCATTGCCTTATCTGCGTCTTTTGCTTTTTCTTGGATTAGTTTCAAAGCTCCGATGATAGTTCCTCCGGATAAAGTGTAGTTTTTAAAATCTAATCCTCCGGTTATCTTCTTAAATTCTTTTCCTAATTTTGAACTCTCGTTAGATAGTTCGGACAACATTGCTCTTAGTCCTGTGGTTGCTTTATCGGTACGAATTCCTCCAAGTGTCAAGGTCGCTACCGTTGCCAACACTTCGTCCAAAGAAACGTTTGCCATTTTGGCTTGTGGAATTAAAGTTCCTAGATTGTGAGCCATTTTCCCAATCGTTGTGTTTCCTAGATTTTGTGTTACTATCAATTTATTAGATACTTTTACAAGGTCATTCACTGTCATTCCATAAGTCAACATGATAGAGTTTAATAACTCCGCTGCTTGTGTGGTATCTGTAAATCCTGCAATAGATAATTTATTGACTGTATCCAACATCTTATACTTATCGGGAGAATCTTGAATAACTTGCACAATGTCATACAAGGAAGAAGCTAATTCTTTGGAAGAAGTTCCTGTTTCGTATGCCATTTTTCTAATATTTGTGCTTATCGTTTCATAACTATCCTTTGAAATTGTTTGGATTTTCTTGATTGAATACTCATAATCCGCAAATCCTTTGACTGCAAATCCTGTAAATGTCGCCATTGCTAAGAATGTTCTTCTTGCTATTTTCTCTATTACTCCAAAAGATTGTTTTGCTTTTTCTTGCATACTTTTAAATCTGTTTTCTACTTTCTTTAATTGCTCGTCAGCGTCTTTTTGTATCTTTTGGAATAGATTACTCCTCTTTGCCATTTCTTCAAATTCTCGAAAGGCTTTTGCAACTTTCTTCAATTCTTCTTCCATTTGCTTTGTAGTTTTTCCCATAGCTTTTGCTAAGCTTTCCAAAGCTTCTTTGGAGTTATCCTGAAATGACAAACTCATCTCCACTGTATGCGACATTTTTCCACCTCCTTTTACAATGAAAGGGAAATCTTCCTAGACTTCCCTTTTTAATTTTGTTGACTCGCTATTTCATTCAATGCGCTTAATATCTCCTCTATATCTCGAATAACTTTCCAGGGGTGGTTGTCATATCCGAGAGCTTCTCCAAACGGTAGAAACTTCAATTCATAGTATCTTTGAGAAGAAAAACCATTGGCAACATATTTTTTTACAAAGTATCGCTTATACCTGTGTATTTTCAAATATTGCTTCACTATTTTTTCATATCCCGGATAATCTTCTGAAATTTCTCTGCCATTCAAGAACATATCGGCTGCCATTGATAGAAATTTTAGTCGTTTTTTTCTTCCTCTTTCTCCTCTTTTTCTTCTTTCTTCACTAATTCATTGACTTCTTTGATTTTACCTAACGCTTCTTCTAAATTCTTGGAAGTTTCTCCATATGCATTTTTCAAAACTTTAGAAAACTCTTTTCTTTGTTTTGCGTCCGCATTGTCATAGATAATATCCCCATTTTCTGCAATCGTCATAACTTGACTTTTTAACAAGAAATATTCTTCTGTTTCTTCAAAAGGTTTTCTTGTGTTTACTTCAATCCGGGAAGCGTCTTTATTCATCGCGTAAATTCCACCAAAGCCGTATTGATATTCTCTCTTTTCCCAGAAAGACATCATTTCTTTAATTTCCACATAATTTTCTTCCGTTCCGATTTTAATTGTTTTCATTCTTCATCTCTCCTTTTTATTGAACTGTTCCAATTGCAAATGTAATAGGTGTTTTCTTTGATTGGTCATATTGAATATCCAATTCTTGAGATAACCCGCCTCCACCTTTTTTATCTGTCATTTCTACATTTGTTGTACCTAATTTATGTAAATAGATACCAATGTATTTTTTATCCTTTGTCTTCATTTTGATAACAGCTTCCGCGGTTTCTCCACTCAATAGATTGTCATACGCTTTCTTATACAAAGCCTTATCATAAGCGTTGAATGTCAAAGAACATTTTGCTTCAATCTTTCCATTTCTCGTAATTCTGGTTGCTTTTGTGCTACCCAATCCAAACTTAGCTTCCAAATTTTGATTGATAGAAACATTTATAGATTGTGTATTAGCCGACAAATCTTTACTCATGTGAAATGTTGCGTCAACACAAGTCAATCTGTTACTATAATCTTCTAAAAGCTCAACTTCACTCAAAGAGTCCTGCTTATATCCATACGAGAACCCTATTACTTCCAATGTCATAGTGACATACGCCCCTTGAGAAGCTTCAATAGTAACATTTCCAAATTGACATCCAATTAAAACTCTTTCTTCTTGATCTTCTAAATTTTGTTCCACAATTGTAAAGAACTTCTCTATTTTCCCACTAGCTGTATATTTTCCTAAGTTTGTCAATGTAACTTTAGGTTCTGAAATTCCAGTAGTATCTGGAAGTGATACTTCTGTTACGTCAAATCCAAAACCGGGTAACAATAATTTCAACGTCTCTACAGTTAGATGACACGTAATGCTTCCGCTTGCGCTTTCTGACGCTAAAAATGAATCTCCTTTCCATGGGCTTCCATTAAATTCGTCAGAATCTACTATATTTCTCAAAGGTTTTAAGTCACTTTCTGTTACTCTTAATTGAGTAATTTTAGTAGCTTTTTTATCGGAATTTTCTTGAACTCCAACCCCAATTTTTAAATTCATATTCCCTCCTATCGTACTTTTCCGAGTACTTTTATCTTATAAATCCAGACGTCCCAAGCTACTTCTTCATGAGAAAATCGTAAAGGCTCGGTTTCTATCTCGAAACTTCGAAATATCCCGTCAATTCCTAACAAATCTTCTGAATACAATAGCTCGATAATGCTATCTTTTTCTTCTAAGAACTGTTCTAATGATAAGGTATCTCCTTTGAATTCTTGCTTTCTGACAAGGTTTATTGAAAAAGATATACTTTCTGTCTCGTGTTCAGTAAACCCTCCAAGTCCAACGCTTTTATAATTTTCCCCAGAGGGTTCAATTCCGATTTCATTCAAAATCACATCATCAAAGATAGAATCTTCTAAGAATTTTATAGACACTTCTTCAAACTTTTGTTGCAAGACTTCTTGAACCTTTTTCAAAACTTCTATATTATTCATTGAAAATCATCATTCCTTTCTTCTGTGATTTCTTGATTTCTTCCAGTTTCTTTTTGTTTTCCGCTACAGATACAAAGCTTTTTAACAGTTTGTTGAAAACCTCTAATTTTAACGCTGCAAGCTTTTCATTCCCCATAGCTGAATAGATACGGTGTTCCGCATAAAGCTCTAAGAGAGTATCGTGTTCAGGTGATACCTCAAGTCCCAATGTTACAGCGATACTCTCACCCTCTTCTTTAAAGAGGTTTAAAGCTTTTTTCACTTCTTCTTCACTACCGTATTCTTGCTTCAAGAAACTTTGAATTCTCTTTGAATACTTCGTGATTTCCATAGCCCACCTCTATTTGATAGTTACGGTGTATCTTTCAAATAGGTCAGGTCTTACGATTAGTGGGAATGGTGCGGAAGTCGCTCCTAGTTTTTGTTGTCCTGTTTCCTCGTTTGCTTTCGTTTCTATCACAACAACGTCGGAACGAATCATTTCAGGTTTTCCGGTTGTTCCCACATAAGACAAACCAGCGTATACAGGGAATAGACAAAGTTCTTTGAACAAAGTCATACTCTTGCTTGTATCTGTCTCAGTGTCTGAGTCGGGATATGTTTCGATTGTGATTGGGAAGTTTTTCAGTTCGTATTTTATTTGTCCGTCTTCCAATTTTACTTGTACTCCAAGCAAAGGATTATTTGAACTTTCAATATACGCTGCCAAACTATCCGCAATATCTGTTCCTACGAAAATTCTGTCCGGAAGTGTATTGTGTTTTTTCTTATAATCGGATACTTGTTTTCTAAAAAAAGATAGCCAACTTTCAGTTTTTACTTTGTCTACTGTATTTGGTTCTTTCAACCCAAGATTGACTTCCGATCCGCTTGCGTCTTTTGTTTTTCCAGTCAAGAATACACTTGCCGCCATGTCTTCCTTAGAGCCCTCAATTGCGCTCTTGATTGTAGTTAATTTCAAAACTCTATCATACGTAGAAGCTTTTATTTTTTGACCGTTTACGATTGCCAATTCTCCCGGTTGTTGCAAAATTGTATCTTCCGCAGAAACCCCGACAGACGCACTCAATATATCCGGCTTGATTGTAACTGTACTAAATCCTCCAACCTCAATTGGCTGTAATACAGTTCCTCTTGGTACTAACTTAGCCTTTACCAAATGTTCCATAACTTCATCTACTCTGATAGTTGTAGATAACGCCATGTATGGTACTTTGTTTTTCTTAAATAAATTCCAAAACGGAGTTGGTCTCGTTTCAATTGCGGAAATTGCTCCGATTAGTTCTTGTTGTACTTGTGTTAATGCCATTTTTACCTCCTTATAATACGTAAATTCCTTGTTTTGCTAATAAAGCCCATAATTTTTCATCGTCTGAAACTTCTTCCACATACGTTTTCGGTACCTCTCCTTGCACAAGAATAGAAATAGAAGTATCTGCCGATGTCACATCCACGTCATTTTTTACAATTCCGAACAAAAATAATCCGGTTGCATGAGTTTCTTTTGCATATTTAACCCATTTTTTTGTAGTGTCATTGTAAGCTAAGACGTTTCCAATCTCTAATTTTTTGCACGCTTTATCTACCAATCCGGGAATAGATACTACGTCTTTCGTAATGTTTTTTCTGTCAAATTTTTCTCTTTTAAATTCTGCCATTATTCCTTACCTCCTTTGTTGAATTTTTCGTAAAAATAAAGCCCGATTATCGTCATTGCCGAACCTGCGATAAAACACATTAAACCTGTCATTATTTACCTCCTAGCATTTTCTTTACTTCTTCATGAGCCTTTGCCATTGGGTCATCTCCTGCTCCCTCTTCAAATTCTCCAAATTCCATTCTTTCCACTTCGCTCTGAAAATTAGCTGCGTCCGGCAAAGCTTCAATTTCTTTTTCGATTTTCTCGAAATAAGAAACATTTTCTTTCTTTCCGCCCGCTTCAAATTCAACCGTACCTGATTTCATCAAAGCTTCATCAATAGCGAATTCCACGATTGATTGCAGACAAGGAACTACTTTTTTCTTCATAGCTTGTTTCAAAGCATTTCCTTTTTCCTTTCTCTCGAATTCTGCCGTGATTTCAGCTCTGATTTCTGCTTCTGTCTTAATCTTTTGAGGTTGTTCCGGTTCTTTTTTCTCAAAATCAGCCCAGTATAGCTGTCTAATTCCCTCTTTTTCATCATTTGTCAGACTTCCAAAGATAGCTGTGATAATCGCTACTTTGTCATCTAAATTCATGTCTTTGACAGAATTAACATCAATCTTTGCTTCTTCGAATTCTTCAATCACTTCAAATTCAATTTCTGCATATTCTTCTTCTGCGAACTCTGCTCCTGCAACCTGTGGTTTTACGCCAATTGGCAATAATGCAACCTTAGATAACTTATTATCCCGAATTTCAACAGAAACCCCTTTAATTACGCTATCATTGAAGTATCCTTGCCCTTTTTCGTTAAACTCTACTAATGCAGTCACTACTCCGTCCGTCACTTTGAAATCGCTGAATTCCGCGACTTTCAAAGGTTCTTCCCCTTTTTCTGCCCATTTACTTGTATGAGCATAGATTCCGTCTACTCTTCCAGCCGTTCCAAAGATTTCATTCACTTTTTCTTTGCTGTAGTTCCCTTGCGGATAATTCCCAGCTTGAAAGACTTTCACTCTCTTTTTCACTCTTTACCTCCTAATCTCTTTTTTAATTGCTCTTGCACGTGCTTAGCCGCCATTTCTCTGTATCTCTCAATCATCGCCTGATTGAAACCGATGTATGGTCTAGCTCGAATGTATACAGATTTCTTTTTAACCCAACTATCTCCAATTTTAAACGTCAAGTATGGCTTGTTTTTGGCTTGAATAAGCCCGCCATATTGATGTAGCCTAGCTCTTATGTCACTAGTTCCAAGAACCGCCTTATTTTTGTCATAAGAACGTCTCAAGCTATCTCTCAAACTTCCTGTGATGACGAGCGGTCTTCCGCTCCTGTATCCTACTGTTGCCCATTGCTCGCCATTCGGACCTGTCGAGGTTCTGAACCTATCACGCACTGTTTTTCGCATATCTTGTGATATTTTGTCCATTAACTCTCTAGTAGCGATTTTACGAGTACTTACATTGATTTTAGTTGTCAACTTGAATCCCGTCATGCTTCATCACCGTTCAGGTCCTCTTCTGTAATTCCTGCTTCTCGCATTTTCAAGAAATTATCAATTCTTTTAGCCTTCAAATCTTCTTGCTTTTCGTCAAATGCCAACTCTTCATCTCTGTCTTTTATTTTCTCTAGCTTGAAGTAAAATTCCCGATAATCGTACCCAAAGTACAAACTATCAAAATATAAGAGTTGTTGCATATTATCTGTGATGAACTGACAACAATCATTCACGACTTCATCAAACGATTCTTGATGTATTTCTCCAAGCCCATAAGATCCACGCCCTTGCCCATTGTCGATTGTTAGCGTTCCACCTAGCAAATTTTGAGTTAGTTTCTCTTTTTTCCAATCGTGTAACTTTATATAAATGCTAGGGTCTATGTCTTTCAAATCAAGCAAATACAGGCTATCTGATAGCTTCATGCCCAAGCTTGTCGGAACTCCAATTACTGTCCCACCGCCTTGCATTTTCTTCACTTCTTCCGCCTTTTTCTTTACGTCGTCCTCTTGCTCACTGTCGTCATATGCAAAGAAAATGATAGTTTCACCGTACTTTTTCGCTAGTCCCCTCAACTGATTTCCAAACATTTTTTTATCTTCGTACGCTTGTAAGCAGCTTTTTAACACGCTTTTTCCTTTTTTGTTCGCAACGTCACGCTCGTGAATACATAAGAAATATTTTTCTTTGTCTATGTACGTCTCCTTGCTTCCAGCTGTAATATACCAGCCTTTTTTTGTGTCAAAAGCTACGTATTTTTGAGGCACTGACACAAGCGATTGAAGGTTATAGTTTTCGTCATAGACTTTCTCGAACAACGAAAAACCGTAGTATCTAGCGTTTAAGATATGCTTAAAAATACGATTAAACTTAGAAACATTGAATCTATCTTGTATTTCTTCTGCTTTATCTTCCAACTCTCGCTTATCTGTGCAAACTCTTAGCTCTCTCGCTGCGACTGTTCTTGTGATTTTGTTTGTTAATATCGAGATGTCTTCATCATATAGCATTTCATCCACTTTTTCATTATCGAGCAACTCCTCTGTTGCTGATATTTCTTCAAACAACAATTTTGTCAAACTCTCCATTAATTGCCCTTTTCCGACCTTGATTGGCTCCATTTTCCACCTCCTAGCTTGTGATTATTTTGAATTCTCGACTATTTTTTTTGTATTCTTT
>OWIW01000896.1_pt1 | contig 18524 bp, 15 predicted proteins | sample 2433821 | NCBI WGS metagenome assembly OWIW01 (sample SAMN05065751, study PRJEB22554) | human gut metagenome | biome: ENVO:2100002; feature: ENVO:00000062; material: ENVO:00002003 | host: Homo sapiens | place: USA | reverse complement strand
TACGAGATTAGCGAGTGTCTCGTGGGCTCGGAGATGTGTATAAGAGACAGCCTAATCCTTCCTCAAGACTACTCCGGCAAATCCTGATCAGGCATCTTTTCGATGTTGACCATGAAGGCCTTGGATTCCGGTATGGCGGAGTTGGGGTCGCCCACGGCGGCGGTGAGAAGGTTCGCGCTGTCGCCGCCGCGCTTGGGCACCAGCCAGCCGAAGTGCCAGGGAAGGCCGATCATGTGCACGGTCTTGCCGTTGGCGTTCATGGGCTGGAAGCGGTTGGTCACGATGGCCTTGGCAAGCAGGTTGCCGCGGGCGCTGCTGACGCGCACCACGTCGCCGTTGCCGATGCCGCGTTCCTTGGCAAGCTCCGGATCAAGCTCCGCGAAGACCTGCGGCTCGGCTTCCACCAGCCACGAACAGCGGCGGGTCATGAGGCCCGTCTGCCAGTGCTCGGTGACGCGGTAGGTCGTGCCGATGAACGGGAAGCGCTCGTCAGCCACGGCCAGCACTTCGCCGATGGCCTTGAACGCCACGGGGTTGCTGCGCTGCGCCGAGAAGGCGTGCTTCTCAAAGGGCGATTCCATCGGTTCGTAGAACTCGGGGAGCGGCCCGTCTTCGCGGCCCGGCCCGAAGAGCGCGCCCTGGCCGTCCTTCTGCATGATGAAGGGGTATTTGGTGCCGGGATCGCCGCCGCCGTCCACCACGTCGCCGACCCATTTGCCGTCACGCCACTGGATGACCGGCTTGTCCGGGTTCCACGGGCGGCCCTGCTTGTCCACGGAGGCGCGGTTGTAGATGATGCGGCGGTTCATGGGCCATGCGTAGGACCAGTTCGGGAACAGGCCGATCTTTTCCTGCTCAGGCGTCTGCGTTTTGTCGCGGCGGGCCATCATGTTGCCCTCGTCCGTCCACGAGCCCGTGTGCAGCCAGTTGCCGCTGGCAGTGGAGCCGTCGGCCTGCAGCATGGCGAAGGCGGGGACCTGATGCCCGGCCTTGTACTGTTTGCCGCCGATGGTCACGTCGCGCAGGAAGTAGCCGTTCATGACCTTGGCGGTGTTGGCGGGCGAGAACTCGTGCCCTTCCATCCACTTGTCGATGCCGAGGCCAAGGATCGGTTCGGGGAAGACGCCGCCCTGCTCCTTATAGAGTTTGCGGATGGCGAGCATCATTTCGACCATGATGTCGCCGTCGGGCTTGGTTTCGCCGTAACGGTCGGGGCCGGCATAGCGCCACTGCATCCAGCGGCCTGAGTTGGCGATGGAGCCTTCCTTTTCAATGGACGTGCAGCAGGGCAGGAAGAAGACTTCCGTGGCGATCTGGGTCGGGTCCTTGCCGGGGCCGCGCCAGAACGAACCGGTTTCGTTGTCGAACAGGTTGACGTTCACCAGCCACTTGAGCTTTTCCATAGCCCCGCGGCTTTTGTTGGCGTTCGGGCCGGAGCAGGCGGGGTTCATGCCCCAGGCGAACAGGCCGTCGAGCTTGCCTTCGACCATGCGGTCAAAGATGGACATCCACATGTAATCGGTCCGCTTCTTGTCGGCGTCGAGGCGCGGGACGTAGCTGTAGGCCACGTCGGGCGTCACGCCGGGATAGAGCGACATGAGGAAGCTCGCCGTGTACTTGGGCCGGTTGCCCCACCAGTTCACGCTCTTGGGATCGTTGGTCTTGGGCGTGGTGGCGTTGTAGTCCGCGAGGGTCGTCAGCGTGGAAGTGGGCACGGGCAGGTAGCCTGGCCAGATGTCCGCGAGGAGCGCCTGGTCGGTGGAACCCTGTACGTTGGATTCTCCGCGCAGCGCGTTGACGCCGCCGCCCGCCACGCCGATGTTGCCGAGCAGGAGCTGGATGATGGACATGGCGCGGATGTTCTGCACACCCACGCTTTTCTGGGTCCAGCCCATCGCGTACATGATGGTCCCGGCCTTGTCGGGCGCACCGGTGGACGCGAAGGTTTCATAGACGCGCAGGAGGTCTTCCTTGGGCGTTCCGGTGGTCTCGGACACCTTGTCGAGCGTGTAGCGGTCGTAGTGCTTCTTGAGAAGCTGCAAGACGCAACGGGGATGCGTGAGCGTCTCGTCGCGCACGGGAACGCCGTTGGCGTCCATTTCGAACGCCCACGTTTTTTTATCGTAGCTCTTCTTGTCGGCGTTGAAGCCGGAGAAGAGGCCGTCGCTGAACCCGAACTGCTCGCCGACGACCGTGGGGCCGTTGGTGCTGTCGATGACGTACTGCTTGAAGTATTTGTCGTTGTTCAGGATATAGTTGATCATCCCGCCGAGGAAGGCGATGTCCGTGCCCACGCGAAGCTGGACATAGAAGTCGGCCTTGCTCGAAGAGTGGGTGAAGCGCGGGTCGACGCTGACGACCTTCGCGCCCTTATCCTGAGCCTTGAGCACCCATTTGAAGGAAATGGGATGGTTTTCGGCAGGATTGCTGCCCATGATGAGGATACAATCACTGTTCGCCAAATCGTTCCAGTGATTCGTCATTGCACCGCGTCCGAACGACTCTGCCAGAGCCGTAACAGTGGCGCTGTGTCAGAGACGCGCCTGGTGTTCGATATACACCAGGCCGAGGCTGCGGAGGATGGACTGATAGGCCCAGCACTCCTCGTTGTCCATAGCGGCGGAACCGAACGAAGCCATGGCTTCGGTGCGGTTGACGAGCTGGCCCTTGTCGTTCTTTTCCGTGAACGACTTGTCGCGGCTTTCCTTCACGCGCTTGGCGATTTCTTCCATCGCCCATTCCCATTCCACTTCTTTCCATTCGGTGGCGTGGGGGGCGCGGTAAAGTGGCTTCTTGGGGCGCTGATCGTTGACGGTAAGCTGCCACGTGGACGCGCCCTTGGGACAGAGGGAGCCCTCGTTGATCGGGTGATCCGGATCGCCTTCGACGTTGATGGCGCGGCCTTTGCCGAGCGGGTTGTCAGACGTGCTGGTGCTGACGATGAGCCCGCAGCCCACGGCACAGTAACAGCAGATGGACGTGGTCTGTTTCGTCCACTTGAGTTTGAATTCCTTGGCCTGCGCGAAAGCGGGGCGCAAGTTGAATCCGAGCCCGGAAACGGCGCCCGCCAGCGCGGCCCCAAGACCGAACTTCAGAAAGCCTCGGCGTGATACGCTCATGGTGATCCTCCCGATATTGGGCGGAAACAGTGGTTCCGCCGCAGGAATGCCGATATATGCTCGTGTAAGCATATATAGTTTAAATCATTGCATGATTTGGTTACAGATACCCTACTGCTAGTCCAGCATGGGCCTTGTGTCAATCCTGTTTCGGAGAAAAAGGGGCTTGTGGAAATATTCCTTTGTAAAGCGGAAAATAAGGGGAAGAAAAAGGCGGTTTTCCCGTAAAACGGGAGGAGGCGTCTTGGCGAAATGTAATGGGTTCCCTACAGTGAAACGCCCAGGGTTATGGCCTGAATGGTACGGGCAACATGGATGGCGGACAGGCAAGGCCCGGGCATTCTCGGTTGCGTAGGGGGGAGTGAATGGCATAGACATGATGGCCAAATCATGGGATGCCTCGCGTCTGAAGGCAAGGTTTTCCGGCATGGAAAAAAGGCGCTGAAAAGGCTCTGATGGGTCGGCGGTTTTCCGCTGTACGGGCCGGTGTCCGGGAGCCGGTTGCCGAGGTCTGGTGAAAACGGCCCTGTATGGTTGGGCCGCGTGCTTGAAGAGATATCCCGCCGATGAGGAAAGGAAGGCTGAAGGATGAACCCCTTTGAAAATATACTGAGCGCCGTGCGGCAAAAAAGGCCGCTGGTGCATTTTATTACCAATTATGTCACGGTCAATGATTGTGCCAACATGACGCTGGCTTTGGGCGGTTCGCCCATCATGGCCGATGATTTGCGTGAAGTGGAGCAGATCGTCGGGCATTGCTCCGCGCTGGTGCTGAACATAGGCACGCTCAGCGAGCGGACGGTACAATCCATGCTGGCGGCGGGGAAGGAGGCCAACAGGCTGGGCCGCCCCGTGGTATTCGATCCCGTGGGCGTGGGGGCTTCCCGTTTTCGCAATGAAACAGCAGCGATGTTGCTCCGGGAAGTCCGTTTTGACGTCATTAAAGGCAATATTTCGGAAATCGCGTATCTGGCGGAAGGGATCGGCACAACCAAGGGGGTGGATGCGAACCTTGACGCCCTGAGTACGGAAGGCAATCTGAGCTGGCACACGGATCTTGCCCGGAAGGTCAGCGCCCAGACTGGCGCGGCCATCGTGATCAGCGGCCCCATTGATATTGTCGCGGACAGCCATGAAGCATGGGCCATCCGTAACGGGCATCCCATGATGGCCAACATCACGGGGACGGGCTGCATGTCGGCGGGGGTCATCGGCTGCTGCGTGGGAGCCGACCCGCAGGCGCTTTTGCCGTCCTGCGTCTGCGCCATGTTGGCCATGGGGATTTGCGGGGAGCTGGCGTATGAGAAACTGCTGTCTGTGGACGGAGGTTCGGGGACGTACCGTGTCCTCCTGATGGACGCCATGAGCAAGCTGGACGGGACGACGCTGACCCACAGAAGCAAGGCGGAACGGCTGCGTATCTGAGGCTTCGCAGAGCAGGGGAGGCCCTTTGTATCCCGTGGGTCAGCGCAGAGGAGAATGTGCGGCCTCCATGCGGCGGTATCCTTCGGGCTGGAGTCGGGTTTTGCCGTCTGTGCGGCTTCTTATTCCGATAGGCGATGGGATCGCCCCGCAACTCCTTTTGGGGTGAAAAGGCTTTTTCTTCAAGGAACACTTGAACGATTAGGGAAGGATTGAGCCCTCCGCCGCTGGGAAGGGGGCTTTTTCAGACGCGGGTGAGAAAGAGTTTTTTCGTGTGTGCCTGTATATGGCTCATGGTTGGGCGATCCGGGGACGTTTTGACGAGGTGATTCCGGCGCTTGGATAAAGGAGAGTGCCAAAACGTCTTGCGCTGACACCGTTGGGCCGTTATGGATGAAGTTGATCAGCGGCGGGTGCCCCTCTTGGGCCTCGTCTTTTCGTATGCATTCTTGAGGTGCCGGCCCAGCGCCCGTGCACGGGAGGATAGATGGAAGCGTCGAAGAACGACAGATTGGTGAAGAAATTCACGGCACTTGAGGATAAGACGTGGTTTCCGCAGGAACTTTTGGAACTCGTAAAGGCCGTATGCCGCCTGCAAGGTGAGGTGAAGGCTTCGTTGGCGGTTTCCGTCGATCCGGCTTTGGTCTGCGGCGATTTGGAGCATCGGCAGGGGGCCCCGCTGCTGGCCAGGGAGCAATTCCCCGTCGATGCGGAGGGGGCCGAGAAGCTTTTCCGCGCTATCCTGGAAGTGGCGGAATCCCTGCCGCAGCTCCGCACGACTGCGCAGCTTGTCCGGGATAAGCTGATCCGGGGCGACATCCGGCCCGAAGAACTGTTCCGCGCCTACATGCTGGAAAACGCCGAGCCCTTTGAGGCATGGGCCAAGGAAGCGCCCGACGCGCCCAATTTGCTGCCGTTCCTTGTGTACAACAGCATGGAGCCGTGGCTCGAAGCGGCGGGCGAAGCACTTTCCGCCGCCTACCCGCAGAACGACGTTTGGCAGCATGGGCACTGTCCGGTATGCGGGAGCCCGGCTTTCATCGGGCATCTGAGCGGCCCGGAGCCGTCGCGCAACGAGGGCAGGGACATCAACAAGGGCGGAAAGCGGATGCATACGTGTTCGTACTGCCGGACGACGTTCCGGGCCAAGCGCATCCAATGCCCGTTCTGTCTTGAGGAAGATGCCAAGAAACTGGACTATTTCACGACGGAAAACGAACCGGGGTACCAGGTGCATGTCTGCCGCTCGTGCAAGAGCTATATCAAAATAGCCGACTTCCGAGAATTTTTCGGCCGGGAGAGCATCCCCGCGCTGGACGATCTCGAATCCCTTCCCCTCGACATCGCCGCCCAGAACGAAGACTTTCACCGGGTCGCGCCTTCGGAGTGGGGGCTATAAGCACTTTGCGTTTCGCCTCGTGAAATACGGGCCGTCCCATGCCAATAGGCGGGGACGGCTTTTTTTGTTTTAGCCGAGTGGCGTATGAAACGGCGCGGGGTGGGCCCGGCCTCCTTGTCCGGAGGCGGTTTCGCATAGCTCCATAACAAGGGCATATCCGTTTCCGGAAGTATTTTTTGTAATTATTTCCAAAAGATAGACAGTTAGTGTCGGATGGATATCCGGCAGGGTGTTGGAGTGCGCAGGGGCAGTTCAAGCTTTTCTTAGGATGAGGCCTTGAGCAAGGTACAATCCGCTCTAACGGCGTTTCAAAGTGAATCCGCTTTGACGTTTTGTCTTGTGAAAAAAAGAAACTGAGTGTGCTGAAGTGCCGATCTCTTTAGGGTACTCACCAGGACAATCGATGCCACGGGGGTGAGTAGTTTCTTTTTAGAGAAAAATAATGTTTAATTTCAAATGATTATATATTTAAATGGTAATCTGTGTTCTTTTTCACTTGACAATCTTATATAAGACATCTTACAAAAGATTCACAGTGAGAGGGACAATACGCGCCGAACCGGAGTATCTCGGCCTTGAAGGAGGCGGAACATCGGGATTCGGAAGGAACCACCCGCGACCCCACGGGGAATCATGTTTCCCCGTGAATGGCGTTCTTGAAACTGATACCGCTTCAAGGATGGCCCGCTCAGGGAACGGCGCGTTGTCATACAGCGTCAGGAGTGTTGTATCACCGACAAGTAAGGAGAGCCTCTATGAAACTGTTGTCCTGTTTGCGTACGGCGTTGTGTCTGCTGGGGGTGCTGGCTATGCCCGCAGCGGCGGCCTATCCCGAGAAACCTATTAACATGATCATCGCCTTCACTGCGGGCGGTTCGAGCGACGTGCAGGCTCGGATTATGCAGAAGTACTGGAATAAGTATGCGCCGCAGCCGTGGGTGTTCGTGTACAAGCCCGGTGCGGGAGGCATCATCGGGTTCACGGAAATAGCCAAGGCCCGCCCGGACGGCTACACCATCGGCGGCCTGAACGTCCCCCACATCATCCTCCAGCCGCTGGCGCAGAACGCCCAGTTCACCCCTGACAGCTTCAAGTACATTTGTCAGGTCGTCAACGATCCCCAGTGCATCGCCGTCCGCAAGGACAGCCCCTACCAGTCGACCAGCGAAATCATCGCCGCAGCTCGTAAAAATCCCGGCAAGATCCGCGTCGGACTCGTCGGCCCTCTGTCGGGCCACCATCTGATGTTCCTCGACTACGGCAAAAAGTATCCCGACGCCAAGCTGACCAGTGTATTCTACAAGGGGGCCGCAGACCAGAACGCGGCGCTGCTCGGTGGGGAAATCGACATGATTTTCGGAAACATCAACGATGTGATGCGTTCCATCGACGAATTCCGGGTGCTCAATGTCGCCGCCGAAAAGCGCAATGACTTCCTGCCCGACGTCCCGACGCTGCGCGAAGCGGGCATCGACATGGTGTCCGACATCCGCCGCTGTTTTGCCGCGCCCAAGGGCATCAAGCCCGCCGAGCTCGACGCCTTGCGGGTGCTCTTCAAGAAGATTTGCGAAGATCCTGAGTATCTGGCCGATATGAAGAAGGCCGGGCAGCCCGCCGAATACATGGACGGCGAAGCTTTTGCGGCCTACATCGCCGGGCAGCAGGCGACCGCTCAAGAGGCCCTTTCCGCAGCAGGGCTGCTCAAGAAATAGTGCTTCCGCTCCCCTAGGGGAGCGGAGGGCTGCACCGCTTCGAAAGGACGTTTCGCATGACAGAATTCATTTTGCCGGCCACTCTCCACCTGTTTGAGCCGTTGAACATCATCCTGATGATCGCGGGCCTCACAGGCGGGATCATCATCGGGGCGCTTCCGGGGCTCTCCGCCACCATGGGGGTGGCGCTCATGGTCCCGGCCACGTTCGCCATGAACCCGACCAGCGGCCTGATCATGCTCGGCGCGATATACGCTGGGGCCATCTATGGCGGCGCGAACTCGGCCATTCTCATCTGCACGCCGGGCACGCCTTCCTCAGTGGCGACCACGTTCGACGGCTGGCCGCTGTGCCAGAAGGGGAGGGCGGATCTCGGGCTGTACACGTCGCTTCTGTCCTCGGCCTTCGGGGGCATTGTGGGCACGCTGTTCCTGCTCTGCCTTGGCGGCTCGCTGGCGCGGTTCGCGCTCCAGTTCGGCGGGCCGGAAAGTTTTTGGCTGTGTCTCTTCGGGCTCTCCACCATCGCGGTGATGACCCCGGACAACATGGGCAAAGGTATCGTTTCCGGCGCGGTGGGCATCTTGGTTTCCACCATCGGGCTCGACCCCAACACCGGCGCGCCCCGCTTCACCTTCGGGACCTATGACCTCTTGCAGGGCGTGTCCGTGATACCCTGCATGATCGGCCTGTTCTCATTCTCGCAAGTACTGTACCTCATAGGTACGGACAAGAGCTTCATTGCGGAGTACCACCCTCACAAGGGGGCGTTCGGCAAGGTGTTCCGGTATCTTGCCGCCCATTGTAAGACGATCCTCGTCCGGTCTTCCGTGCTCGGGACGTGGATCGGGATGCTTCCCGGCGCGGGAGGCGAGATCGCTTCGATCATCTCCTACAACGAGTCCAAGCGGTGGGACAAGGACCCTTCCCGCTATGGCAAGGGGAGCCTTGAGGGTGTCGCCGCCTCTGAAAGCGCGAACAATGCGGTCATCGGCGGCTCGCTCATCCCCATGCTGACCCTCGGTATCCCCGGCAGCGCGGTGGCGGCGGTTATCCTCGGGGCGCTCATGGCCCACGGCATCCAGCCGGGATTCAAGATATTCACCGCATCCGGAGATCTGGCCTATACGTTCATCATGTCCCAGTTCGCGGTGAACCTGCTGATGATCCCCGTCGGCTTCGTGCTGTGCCAATGTATGGCGCGCCTTCTGAGCATCCGGCTTACGCTGGTCGCCATCGGCATCGTGGTGTTGGCCTTCATCGGGGCCTACGCCATCAGCAACAGCCTGGTGGATATATGGGTGGTGCTCGCCTTCGGGCTCGTCGGGTTCTTTGGCGGCAAGGTGGGCATGGACACCGGTGCAATGGCCCTTGGCGTTATCCTTGGGCCGATGATCGAGGAGAACCTTGGAAAGAGCGTGGACTTGTCCCGTTCGGTGGACGGTGGCCTGATGTCCGTCATGTTCGAAGGCTCGATCAATAAGGTGCTCATTGCCGCGCTGCTCTTGTCGTTGCTGACGCCGTTTCTGCTCAAGCTGCGTAACCGCAAGCACGCCGCTCTGCTTCCTGAAGGCCCCCGTCCCGGCTGGAAGACGGATCTGTTCGCGGGGATTGGTTTCCTCGCCATCGCCGCCGCCTTCCTTGTCCAGTACGAAGGTCTGGAAGGGGTCAGCCGTGTCTTTCCCGAAGTGCTGACCATGCTGATTGGCGCGGGCGGAGCGTATTTCGTCGGCAAGGGGTTGTGGCGCCGCTCCCGTGAGGCCGCCGAACCCGAAGGCGGTGAGGCTGTGGCGTGGTGCAAGATCGGCATCATCTGCGCGACCTCTTTGTGCTACGCCGTGCTTATCCCGGTGTTCGGCTTCCTCGTTACCACGATGGGGTTCATCGCTGGCTCCACGCTCATCCTCGGCGATCACAGCCGCGGCCTGCCGCGTCTTGCTCAAACGGCGATCGTATTTGCGATCGGCTTCAGCTTGCTGGTATGGGCTGGCTTTACGCTGCTGCTCAACGTTCCGGTACCTGAGGGGATGTTCCTTTAGCCTGCCGTGTCCGTTGCCTGTTTCCGTGAAACATTCATAATCCGTTCTTAACCCCTGGCCTGACACGTTTTAGAAAGTATAGATTTATCTATATTAAAACGTTCGCATGGAAAGGATCAGTTGTTTACTTGACAGTCTTATATAAGACATAATACAGAAGATTCGCATTTGAACCAAACCCTAGGAGGCAATCATGTCAGTGCAATTTCTGGTTCATGAAGACGGCGACAGCGTCGGCGTCATCACCGTGGAAGGCGTGAAGGCCGGTCAGGAACTGACTGGCTGGATCATGAAAGAGGACAAGACCATTACGTTCAAGGTCCTCGATGATATTCCGATCGGACACAAGATCGCTCTCAAGGATTTGAATGTCGGCGATACCGTCTTCAAGTACGGCACCGATATCGGGAAGGTTGTCAAACCCATCCGTCAGGGCGAGCATCTTCATGTCCACAACGTCAAGACCAAAAGGTGGTAGGTCACATGCAAAAGTCATTTTTCGGTTATCGCCGCGACAACGGCCGCGTGGGCATTCGCAATCATGTGCTGATTTTGCCCCTGGACGACCTTTCCCAGCCCGCTTGCGACGCCGTTGCCAATAACATCGGCGGCACCGTTGCCATCCAGCATCCTTACGGCCGTCTGCAGTTCGGTGCCGACCTTGACCTCCATTTCCGCACCTTGATCGGCGCCGGCAGCAACCCGAACGTTGCCGCCGTCATCGTTATCGGCATCGAAGAAAAGTGGACCCAGGACGTGGTGGACGGCATTGCCAAGACCGGCAAGCCCGTTGCCGGCTTCGGCATCGAACAGCACGGCCAGATCGACACCATCGCCCGCGCTTCCCGCAAGGCGAAGGAATTCGTGCAGTACGCCTCCGCCCTCCAGAAAGTGGAATGCCCCATCTCCGACCTGTGGGTTTCCTGCAAATGCGGCGAATCCGACACCACCTCCGGCCTGGCCTCCTGCCCGACCGTCGGTAACGCGTTCGACAAGCTGTATGAGGAAGGCTGCACGCTGGTGTTCGGTGAAACCACCGAACTCACCGGCGGCGAACATCTGGTGAAGGCCCGTTGCGCCAATGACCGGGTCCGCAGCGAATTCACCGCGTTCTTTGACCGTTACGCCAAGGTTATTGACGATCACAAGACCTCCGACCTTTCCGACTCCCAGCCGACCAAGGGGAACATCGAAGGCGGCTTGACCACCATCGAAGAAAAGGCCCTCGGCAACATCCAGAAGATCGGTACAAAGGCGCCTGTCATCGGTACGCTGGACAAGGCCGTGACGCCTACCGGCCCCGGCCTGTGGTTCATGGACTCCTCCTCCGCCGCCGCCGAAATGATCACCCTCGTGGCCGCCGCCGGCTACGTGGTGCACTTCTTCCCCACCGGGCAGGGCAACATCATCGGCAACCCGATCGTGCCCGTTATCAAACTGTCCGCCAACCCGCGCACCATCCGTACCATGTCCGAACACATGGACGTGGACGTGTCCGGTATGCTGCGCCGCGAAATGAATCTCGACCAGGCTGGCGACAAGCTGCTCGACATGATGTTCCAGACCATCGCCGGCCGCATGACCGCCGCCGAAGCTCTGAAGCAGAACCAGTTCGTTATGACCCGTCTGTACGAAAGCGCGTAATCGCGTTGGAATTCCTATAAAAAAGAAGGCGGGAGGGAAACCTCCTGCCTTCAATATATCAGTCTAAAGAATCTCCGAAACCCCGCTTCGGGGGCTCAGGGACGGAAGGGGCGCGTTCAGCGCAGGTCGGCGCGGTACACGTGGTTGCCCGTGTTGATCCGGCTGATGCGAAATTCGACGGGGCGGTCCTGAAGGTCAAAGGATGTGCGGGTCACCAGCAGCAACGGATGGTTCCGCTCTATGTTAAGCCGCTTGAGGTCTCCGCTGTCCGGCATGGTGACTTCGATCTGTTCCGTGGCGTGGGCCACGGTGATGCCGAAATGGATTTGATAGTGCTCGTAGAGGGTGTTCGGCACTTTATCGAACTCGAAGTTGAAATGGGGAAAACGGGCGGTCGGTAGCGCGACCCGTTCGTTGATGACCGGGAAATCGTTGAGCATACGTACACGGTCGATGTGGATGACTTTGGCGTCCGGAGCAAGCTCGAGAGCCGCCCGTTCGGCGTCCGACGGCGTGGCGAGCCGCACGCCGTAGATTTGTGAAAGCGGGTAGACGCGTTTTCCGTTCCTGTCGCTGAGAAGGAAGAACGGGAACAGGGAACTGTCTTCGTCGAGTACGGCCACAGCGGTTCCCTTGCCCTGGTAGCGGACCAGCCGTTTTTCGCGTGTAAGCGCATTAAGGGCCTTGCGCAGCGTTCCTTGGCTGACTCCGTATTCTTTAGCGAGTGCGATTTCACTGGGCAGGAAGCTTCCCGGCCCCCATTCTCCGGCAATGATGCGGTTGAGAATGGCCTTTTTCACCTGTTCGTACAGTGGAGCGAATGTGAGTTTCGATGATGGGGTCATGGTTCCTCCGGAGAATCTTTCAGTACTTTTTATCTTATATAATATAGAAGATCAAATGGCTTGAACGCTTTTTCCCCGGAAGGCGGGCGGGCCGGGAGTACGACATGGCAGAAATCGTTATTTCAGAGTTCATGGATGAGGCCGCCGTCGCCGATCTGAGGGCGTCGTTTGATGTTCTTTATGACAAAACCCTCGTGGACAGGCCCGAGGAACTGGCCGCCGCAGCAGCGGGGTGCCGCGCGCTCATCGTTCGCAATCGGACGCAGGTGCGTGGCGCGCTTCTGGAAGGCGCACGTCTGCGCGCAGTGGGCCGCCTTGGCGTGGGCCTTGACAATATTGACTGCAAGGCCTGCCGGGAACGGGGCATCGCGGTTATTCCGGCCACAGGCGCGAACAACACGGCGGTGGCCGAATATGTGCTCGCCGGGCTGCTCATGCTCGCCCGAGGCTGCTATTGCGGGACATTCGCTGTCGCCGCCGGGTCATGGCCCAGGGAACGTATGGTGGGCGGCGAGATATCCGGCAAGGTGCTCGGTCTTGTCGGATTCGGAGGGATCGCCCGGGACGTGGCGCTGCGCGCCCGTACCTGTGGGATGCGGGTCATGGCCTATGATCTTTTTTTGCCGGCGGACGCACCGGATTGGGAAAAGCTGGGCGTGGAGCCGGTGACGCTGGAGACTCTGCTTGCCGAAGCGGATGCCGTGAGCCTGCATGTACCGCTTACGCCTGATACCCGCCAGCTTTTCGACGCGGGACGGCTGGCGCGCATGAAGCCGGGAGCAGTGCTGATCAATACGGCCCGGGGCGGCATTGTGGAAGAAGCGGCCCTTGCGGATGCGCTCCGCTCAGGTCGGCTCGCCGGGGCGATGGTCGATGTCTTTGAGAAGGAGCCGCTCCCGGCGGGTTCGCCATTGGCGGACGTTCCCAATTGCCTCTTGACCCCCCATATCGCCGGGGTAACCCGTGAATCCAACGTCCGGGTCAGCGCCGTCGTGGCACGGAAGGTTGCCGAATGCCTGAGAGGTGCCGCATGATTTTGACCCCCGAACAGCTTCAGGATTTGGGCATGGCCGTATTCAGGGAAGCGGGCGTGCCCGAAGAGTCCGCCGCCAGCGTCGTGGAGGCGCTGGTGCGGGCCGAACTGGATGGGCTCCCCTCACACGGGTTCTCCCGCATTCCCTTTTATGTGGATCAGGCTCTGTCAGGCAAGGTAAAAGCGCAGGCCATTCCGCTGGTGCGTCAGCCTGCTCCTGCGGCCGTGCTGGTGGATGCAGGAAACGGGTTCGCTTTTCCGGCCATTCTGGCGGGGCTGGAAAAGGCCATACCTCTGGCGCGCCGCAACGGCGTGTCCGTATTGGGAGTCACCCGGTCGCACCATTGCGGCGTGGTTGGGCTGTATGCGGAACGGATCGCGGAAGCGGGGCTCATATCATTGATTTTTTCCAACACGCCGGCGGCGATGGCTCCGTGGAACGGATCAAAGGCGTCCTTTGGGACGAATCCGCTAGCCTTTGGCTGTCCGAGGGAGGGGAAGCATCCGCTGGTGATCGATATGTCCCTGAGCAAAGTGGCGCGGGGCAAGATCATGGGCGCGAAACAGCGGGGTGAGGCGATCCCCGAAGGTTGGGCTCTGGATGCGGCGGGCCGGGCGACCACGGACCCGGTGGCGGCGCTGGGCGGAACGATGATTCCCGTCGGGGATGCCAAAGGGGCGGCCCTTGCCCTGATGGTGGAAATCCTTTCCGCTACGCTCACGGGTGCCAATCACGCCTATGAAGCCAGCTCGTTTTTTGAGCCCACGGGAAGCGCGCCCGGCATCGGACAGACGTTCATCCTGCTGGACCCGAAACCGTTGAATCCTGATTTTTCGGCACGGCTTGAGGCCTTGTGCGGGCACCTGCTCGGACAAGAAGGCGTACGTCTGCCCGGGGAACGGCGTTTCGCGCTGCGGGAACGAAACCGGATTTCAGGCGTGAACCTGCCAGAGGTACTGTATAACGATCTCCGAAAAAGGGCCGGGGGTGCCTAAATCCGACAGAAGTTCGGTGGAACCTTTCTTAAAAAACAGAACAAATTGATGGAAAGGGTATCCTTGCTGGTTACCTTTTTCTTGATAGCCTTGTGGAGAGGCTTCAAACGATACGTTGAAATTGGAGTCCCATACACGAAAGCCTCTCCCGGCGGGCCGTGCCGCTCTCTCCCCCCGAGCGGTGCGGCCCTTTCCGTTGATAGCTGCAACCGGAAGCGGTGCTTCCGCCATCCCGAGGTTCTTATGTCGGTTGGTTTTCGCATTTTTACCCAACGTCCTCTGCCTGCTCCCGAATTGGTCCGGGCCTATGGAGCGTTCGCCACGGCTCCGGTCGCGGATGCCATGCACCGGATGTGCGCCATGACTCCGGATGTGCGTCTGCTCTCGGACCCGGTCGGAACCATGTCGGGTGTGGCCTTGACCGTGAAGGCCCGTCCCGGCGATAGCCTTATGATCCATAAAGCCCTCAACATGGCGGAGGAGGGCGACGTGCTCATCGTGTCTGGTGGGGAATCGGGGCGTTCCCTTATGGGCGAACTCATGTTCCGGTATGCCGCGTCCAAAAAACTCGCCGGGATTGTAGTCGACGGCCCGATCCGGGATGCGGATTGCCTGCGCGGTTTTCCGCTGCCCGTGTATGCCTCGGGATTTACGCCGGGCGGACCATACCGCGAAGGCCCGGGCGAAATCAACGTCCCCGTCGTGTGCTGCGGTCAGAGTGTGGAGCCCGGGGACATCATCCTCGGCGACCGCGACGGCGTCATCGTCATCCCGTCGGGAGATGCGGCCAGTCTGTACGACGCGGCGCGGCAATCCCATGAGCGGGATCTGGCGAAGACCGAGAATGCCCGCCGGGGGCTTTTTGATCGTGGCTGGGTAGACGGCGCGCTGGAACGGAAGGGCTGTGAGATTGTCGAGGGCCTGTGGCGGTAGCCGGGTACCACGGAAAACCTTTTTCTTGACTCCGTCCGCGCCTCTCGTATCCTTTTGCAGGAACGCCCGCGCCGTTTCGGAACAGGCAGGGGGGAGGGCGTCGTTCTTTGCTATCTTCTTTCCCAAAGGAGCTTTCATGAATATCGCGCTGGTGGCGCACGACAACTGCAAAAAGGATTTGGTCCGGTGGGCGCGGGAGCATGTCAACGAACTGAAAGGCCATCGCCTGACCTGCACGGGGACCACGGGGCGCCTTATAGACGCGGCGTTGCGCGAGCTGCTTGGCGACGAGAGCCCGTCGACACCCGTGGAGTGCCTGAAATCCGGTCCGCTCGGGGGCGATCAGCAGATGGGTTCCCGTATCGCGGAAGGCAAGATCGACGTCCTGATCTTTTTCTGGGACCCCATGCTGGCCCAGCCGCATGACGTGGACGTTAAGGCCCTGCTGCGCATTTCCAATCTGTACAATATCCCTACAGCTTGTAATGTCGCCACAGCAAACTGCCTTGTCTCGTCGCCGGCCTTCTTGCAGGAACATCCTCAATCGACATACGATTTTTCCGAGTATACCGAACGTTCGCTCAGCTAGCGCTGACCTTTCCCCGGAACAGCGCGGGCCGCCGGGCTTCCCGTAAGGCGTCTCAGAGGGCTTTCCCTGTGAGGCGCCTCCTTTTTTGCGAGTAACAGGGTAGAGCGGAGGCTTCCGGTGTGCCCTTTTCCCTCTGTGTGGTCCCCGTTCGGTACTAGTAAAAAGCCATCCGTGGGCACGGCTCCTCGCTATGGCCATTGTTTACGCTTTAACGGACTGGTGTTTACGGTCATTCCATTCCAATGCCGGAATCTTCTCTTGGGGGGGCTTCCAACATTCTGCCTTTGCGGACTGTATGATTCATTAACTGAATATTCAACGAAAAAAGAATTGTAGAACATCACTGTTTTATTTTTATCTCATAATCATAAATATTATGTTACTTTTTATCCATAGCTCTCAAACCGAACCTAACCCAAACCGCAACAATACAATAACGCATGGCCCTCGACCGAAATGTTCCCCTCATGTCCGCCCTGTACCGACCCCATCCTAATGGGATACCTTGTTCATTGTTGGGGCAACGTCCCGGAGCATTCAATTGTCTTTTATCGGTTGTAATGGAAGAAAAAATTTTTTCAGTACGTTCCGTGCCCAGTTTACCCCGAGCGCCCGTGTTCCGATCGGATCCAGAGGCCTTTTCTCCCCCCCTTTAAACTACAATATATTGCCATAAAAATACTTTTCGTGGATATTTGCTTTCTCTCCGTTGCGAAACGCCAACAGCGGCATTGCAGAAAAGGGCGCTTGCCCAGACGGTGGGGAACGTCCTATGTAGTGTGGCAACCCCATGCAATTCCCGTTGTCCCCGTGACGGAGCACGCCGCGCCCACCGGGGCCAAGTTACCGATTTTTCCGGCGCACGCCGACAAGGAGCAGGCAATGAATGCAGCAAAACCGGCCCTCACGCCGGAACAGCGTTCTTTTCTCGAAGCGCTTTTCAAGGATGACGCGGCGTTCGAGGAAGACGCGCTGCGTGTATACGCGTCGGACGCCAGCCTCAGGAGAGGCCCCGTGCTGGCGATGGTGCGCCCCCGTACGGTCGAACAGGTGCGGGAACTGATGCGCTGGGCCGAGGTCGAACGCATCCCTATCCATCCACGCGGGCGGGGAACCAGCCTTTCCGGGGGGTGCGTGCCCACCAGGGCGGGGGTGGTTGTGTCCATGCTCGGCATGGATCGCATCCTTGATATTTCCAGTGAAGATTTTGTGGCGGTCATCGAGCCGGGCGTCAACACGCTGGCCTTTCAGCAGGCCTGCGAACAAAAGGGGTTGTTTTACCCGCCCGATCCCGCCAGTGGTAAGGCCACGTCCGTGGGTGGTAACGTGATGACCTGCGCCGGGGGCCTCCGCGCGGTCAAGTACGGGGTCACGCGGGACTACGTGCTCGGCATGGAGGCCGTCCTCCCCGGCGGGAAGCTGCTCAAACTCGGCGGGCGGACCCACAAGGACGTGATCGGGCTGGATATCTCCCGTATGTTCGTGGGCAGCGAGGGCACGCTCGGCATTGTCACCAAGCTGTATTTGAAACTCCTTCCCAAGCCCGAATCCTCGGCGTCGGTCCTTGTCGGCTACCCCTCGCTCGACGCGGCGCTTTCCTCCATGAGCAAGGTCTTCGCCGCGGGCATCCTGCCCTGTGCCGTGGAATTCATGAACGAAACCGTACTGGAAATCCTGTCCAGAACCGGCGACGTGCCGTGGCCGGATACGGTCAGATCGCTGCTGCTCTTCCAGATGGACGGCAGCCGGGAGACGGTGCCGCTGGAAAACGCCCGCCTCGCCGCACAGCTTGACGACGCGCTTTGGAGTATGCAGGGCGTCGGAAAGGAAGAGGAAGATCGGCTCTGGGCATTTCGTCGCCGGGTCAGCTCCTCAGCCTATGTGCTCGGCCCGGATCGCATTGGCGGGGATATGGCCGTGCCGCGCGGTTCGCTCCTCAAGGCCGTGCGTCGTTTCGAGGCTATCGCCGCCAGTCACGGCAAGCGCCTCATCGGTTTTGGGCACGCCGGAGACGGCAATATCCACGCCAACCTGCATTACGACGCGTCCGACCCCGACGACGCGCGGCGCACGGCGGCGGCCCATCACGAGCTCGATGACGCAGCGCTCGAATTCGGCGGGAGCCTTTCCGGTGAGCACGGAGGCGGCTGCCTCAAGGATGTGGGCAAGCAGCTCGGCGCTGACGAGCTTGAAGCTATGCGTGCGGTCCGCCGCCTGTTCGATCCCCAAGGAATCCTCAATCCCGGCAAGGGCTACTGAGGCAGTACCGACAGTAGGGGTTCCGCAGCGGAAAGGATGCGGGGCGGGCATCCCTAGACAGTCCGCAGTAATGCAGCGGTACGTTCTGGCCGTGAAGCACCGGAAGGGGATTTGTTTTCCTTGCGGGCAGGCCCCGCGTGGGATGGGGTAACATGTTTCGATTCAGCACGGAGCGCACCGTTCCGGAGGATTGCCTATGAAGCGGGGATGTACACAGTGCGGCGATTGTCTGGATGTCTGTCCGATCTTCGCCCTTTACCGCCGGGAGGAATACTCCCCAAAGGGAAAACGTCTGCTCATGGAACCGCTGGACGGCTGGGGGGCGGGCGAGACGCCCCTGCCCTGGAAGACGATCCGCAGGCTTTCCCGGCTGTGCGCGGGCTGCGGACGGTGCGCCCGCCGGTGTGCCCGCAAGCTCTCCACCAGCGAGCTGCTGGCTGATTTGCGTTCGCAGCATCCCCATTGGACCCAGTTTGTCTGGGATATCTCTGTCTCTTATACACATCTGACGCTGCCGACGAAGCTAGAAGTGTAGAT
>OWIW01000877.1_pt1 | contig 18891 bp, 5 predicted proteins | sample 2433821 | NCBI WGS metagenome assembly OWIW01 (sample SAMN05065751, study PRJEB22554) | human gut metagenome | biome: ENVO:2100002; feature: ENVO:00000062; material: ENVO:00002003 | host: Homo sapiens | place: USA | reverse complement strand
GCATACGAGATTAGCGAGTGTCTCGTGGGCGCGGAGATGTGTATAAGAGACAGGACCAAGGTTGCGCAAAGGCCTGGGGGGACGTACAAGCGAGCCATGCAATACAAAACAATACTCTTTGATCTGGACGGGACGCTGACGGACTCGGAGCCGGGGATCGTCAATTCGGTGCGGTATGCGCTGCGGAGTTTCGGGATGGAAGCGGAACCGGCGACGCTGCGGTCGTTCATCGGGCCGCCGCTGTACGACTCGTTCCGGGGCACTATGGGCATGAGCGACGCGGATGCGAAACGCGCCGTGGACACCTACCGCGTGTATTTCCGCGATAAGGGGATTTTCGAGAACGCTCCGTATCCGGGGGTGCCTGAAATGCTTGAAGTCTTGCGCGCTGCGGGCGGGCAGCTCATCGTGGCGACCTCGAAACCGGAGGTATTCGCCAAGCGCATCGCGGAGCATTTCGGGTTTGCGGGGTCGCTGGAGGGTGTGTACGGCGCGGATATGGAGGGGAAACGTTCCTCTAAAATCGACGTGATCCGCTATGCCATGCGGGAGCGGGGCATAACCCCGTCGAGTGCGGTCATGGTGGGCGATCGAAAGTATGACATCACGGGTGCGCGTGAGGCCGGGCTTGCGGACATAGGTGTGCTGTACGGCTACGGATCACGGGAGGAACTCGTGGAGGCCGGTGCCACGCGGCTGGCGGCAAGCGTTGCGGATCTGCGGGAAATGCTGACTTCTTCGGACGGTTGAGGGCCTTGTGGCCGTTTTGCGCGATGCCTATGCGCAGAGCGCAGGACAGGAACATTCCGCCATCCGTTCCAAAAGTTTTCATGTGTTGCACAAAAAAGCCATAGGGGCGTCATGAAGCCGTCGCGTTGTGGGGGATACATCCGAATCCACGGAACAACCCCCGCAAGTGAGGAACGGTATGAACACCTCTCAATTGGCTGCATTGCGATGGATGATGGAACGGGAACTTTCGGCGTTGCGGTCGCCCCGGATGTCTCCGGAGATTTCTCTCAAATGTCCCGATGAAAACGAACTGGCCTCGCGTCTGAGCGAGCGTGCGGTGGATGAGCGGCTGACCGCCCGGCGCGTCGAGCGTATCCGGGATCTGGAGAACGCCCTGCGGCGTATCGAGGTCATGGATTACGGTGTCTGTGAGGCGTGTGGGGAGCCCATACCGCTCCTGCGGCTCTTGGCGTCGCCTTCGGTACGGTACTGCGTGGCTTGCCAGCAGGAACTCGAAGAAGAGGAGCGGACCGTGGTCGTCACCGGATCATTTGAAGCTCCGCGTCCCCGGCGCACAACGCCGCCGCGTCCCGTCACCCCGCCTATGCCCTTTTTCCTGCCCCGACGCAGACAGGCAATCCATTGATTCGATTGGGATCAATGGCTTTTTTTAAAGAAGTCTAGGCGAAGAGCGTGGGCTGCGGCTTCACTCGGGGCCGTGGATATGCCCATCCTCCGTGGGCAGGGAAGGGGGAGAGCGCCAAGTGGCGATTGCCCCGTGTGCATAGAGGGAGTGGGCTGGCCAGACTCTCGCGGCTTCCCCAAACGGATTGTTGCCGATAGGGCGGGATGCGATTTCCCCGCTTTTTGTTGCTGTGAAGGTTGGGTAAAGCGGGTCGGCGATGTTTGAGAAAAGGGTCCCGTCCCGGCGCTTTTGCCGGGACGGGACCCTTTGTTTCAGGATTGATGGATAAGGTGTTTGGTGCAGCCGAAAGGCTTCCGGCTGCGTTTCAGGATCAGCCTTGTCCGTGGTTCAGCGTGTTCTGGACGATCTGCTGCGCCAGGTCGTCAGTGGCCGGCGTACCGGACTGCACGAGGATCGTAATGTCTCCGTGGTCGCTGTGATGGGTGAACTCGGCGTAATTGCCGAGGCTGATTCCGTGTTCCTCTCCTCCGGTAGCCGTCGGTGTCCAATCCCCGGAGAGGTGGAGCTTATCGCCCTCTATGGAGATGCCGATGCTCTTCAGATCATCCAGATTCGTAAGGCTCAGGCTGTCCGGCTTGGACGTGATGAGCACTTCGATATCGCTCTGGATGGGATTGTTGTCCTGGTTGGCGAACAGGCTGTCCAGCGTGTCCCTGTCGGCTCCGACGAGGAAGTCGATGCCTTCACCGCCGCTGGCATGGGCCATGCCCTGGTTGTAGACGAGGATATCGTTTCCGGCTCCGCCGTAGAGCGAGTTGTGGCCCGTCCCGCCGTCGAGGTAATCGTTGCCCGCGCCGCCGTACAGGATGTCGTCGCCCGTGCCGCCGAAGATCTGATCGTCCCCTTCGCCGCCGAACAGCCAATCGTTGCCCGCGCCGCCGTGGATGACGTCGTCGCCGCCTTCGCCGAAGATCACCTGTGAATGCGCCGCTGTCTGGTCGCCGAGCGTATCGGCTCCGGCGTGGCCGAGCTGCGTGTGCAGATCCGTCAGGTTGATTTCCAGCGAGCCGTTGGAATGCCCCTCATGGCCGCTTACGGTATATCCGAAGGATTCCTTCAGGTCGGAACCGTCGGCTTGTGCCTGCGCCAGCTTGTGGAGGCCGTCCTCCGAGGTGTCCAGAGCGTAGGTGTACTGTCCTGTTTCCGCATTGAAATGCAGGCTCCCGAATTCTCCCTGGATGTTGCCGTCCACGGCCTTGTCGAAGGCGTAGGCGAGCTGGTGCCCGTCCGCATCCATTCCGGGCAGATGATCGCTGTGGGCCATGCCCGGCGTCAGGTTGCCCAGATCCATGTCCGCAGGGGGAGTACCCGTGCCCATGAAGCTCACAGACAGGGAATCTTCGCCTGCCGGGGTCATCGCCGTGGCGTGGCCGTCATTGACGATGATCTGGAAGTCATGCGTCACGAGGCTTCCCAGAGCGGCCCCGGCTATGGCCTCTGGGCTGGCGGTGAAGGCGTAGTGCCAGTTGCCGCCGTCGCCTTGCGTCAGCTCGAACGTACCCAAGCCGTCGATGGTGACGGTGCCGTGCGTGCCGGTGGAATCCAGCGTTACGCCGTGTGCCTTGCCGTCGACGCTGATGGCGAAGGAATGCGTATCGTAGAAGGAACCATCGGCCTTTACATCGGCATCGGTGAAGATGAAGGACCCCGTGGTGCCGTTGTCGGTGTGCGACTCCGTAATCACCGGGGCGTCGTTGGTGCCGGTGAGATTGACGGTGATGGTCTGGGTGGCCTTCCCGCCGTTGCCGTCGTCCACGGTGACCGTGAACGTTTCTGCGTACTTGTCTCCCTCTCCGAGCGCGTCGCTGGTCAGGGTGTACTTATAGTTGCCGTGTTCATCGATGGTCAGCGTACCGTACTTGCCTTCGGCTGATGCACCGTTTTCCGTCTCGGCGGCTCCGGCGGGCCTGACCGAGAAGGTATGCGTGTCATAGAAGGTTCCGTCGGCCTTCTTGTCCGCATCGTTGAACGTGATGGTACCGGTTATTTCGGCCTGCCCGCTGGCCAGTTCCGTCAGGTTGAGCACAGGGGTAGGGCTGGTGATCACAGGGGCGTCGTTGGTGCCCTGAATCTGGATCTGCAGGTCGGAAGGCGTCGTGGTCTGCGCTCCGTAGGTGTCGACGGCGACGACGTTGAAGTGCTCGGCGGCCATTTCGCCAGCGCCAAGATGCTGCGCCTGCCCGTTGTTGAACGTGTAGGTGTAGTTGCCGTCCTTATCGATACTGATGGTGCCGTACTTGCCGGTGAGCGAGTCGACAAGCTCGCCCTTGTCGTTCACGAACTTGAAGGCAACGACGTGGTCGCCTTCGTCGTATTCGCGGGCCGTCACCTGTCCGGTCACCTTGGAGACGCCGCCGTCTTCAAGCAGCGGAGCCGGATTGGCGATGATGACGCCGTGCTCGCCGCTCGTGATGACGGGGGCGGTGTTGGTGCCTTCGATATTGACGACGAGTTCCTTTGTATCTGACAGTCCTGACGTGTCAGTGACGGTCACCTTGATGGAAGTCTCGTACAAACGGCCCGCCGCCATCTTGAGCACGGTTTCGGACGTGTTGTCGAGCGTGAACGTGTATGCACCTGTATTGGGATCGATGGTGAACGTACCGTATTCGTTGGTTATTTCAGTAATGGGCTTGCCGTCGGCATCCTTACCGAAGGAGTAGGTCAGGTGCCCCTGATCCGCAATATCCTTGTCGAAGCCCACGGCGGTGTCACCAACGGCGTCAGCGTCGCCTTCGCGCACGGAGAGGACCTTGCCGAGGGTGAGCTCGGGTGCGTCGTCGGTGCCCTTGACGTTGACCGTAACATCAACGGTCGTCGTTTCCCCGTGCTTATCCGTCACGGTGATCGTGAAAGTCTCCTTAATGCTGCTCTTGGCGTCGAGGCCTTGCACTTCCGGGTCGGCATTGTTCAGGGTGTAGATATACTTTCCGGTAGCCGGATCGATGTGCAGCGTACCGTACTCGCCTTCCACGACCGTTCCCTTGCCGTTGATGGAAAAGTGCAGGTTGTTCAGCCCTTCGTCATCCTTGATGATATCGTTCAGGTTGCCTTCCTGCGAGACGGTCACGTCCTCCACAACGTTCAGGACGTGCTCGCCCGGAACCACTTCGGGGCCGTGGTTGGTGCCGTTGATGGTGACGGTAATTTCCTGCTCGACCTCCTCGCCGTGTTCATCACGCACGTAGATGATGAACGAATCGGGAAGCGACTCGCCCTTCGGCAGATGGTCGGGCAGCGCGGTCGTTCCCTTGCCGGTCGTGTAGGTGTAGGTGCAGTTGCCGTCCTTATCGAAGGTCAGCGTGACAGTGCCGTACTTGGTCTGCAGCGTGCTGGTTTCGTTGCCGTCCGCGTCGCGGAAGTAGTACTTGAGCGTCTCGGTTTCAGTTCCCGATCCAAACGAGCCGTCCTTGCCCTTGAGACTGTCGATGTCATGCGCCTTCAGGGTTTCTGAGGTCGTCAGATTGCCCAGCCCATCGGCGCCTTCCTGAATGGTCATATTTTGGTAGCTGTCGATGACCGGTGCGTCGTTGGTGCCGTGGATGGTGATGGTGATCTTGGAACCCGTCTCCTTGCCGTTGAGCATGACGTCGAAGTCTTCCTTCTCCGTCTGTCCTTCGGCGAGGTCTTGCACCTTGCCCGGCTTGCCGTTTTCGCCGTTGTACAGGGTATAGGTGTACTTCCCGGTAACGGGATCGACGACGAGGTAGCCGTACTTGCCTTCCGCGGTTACGAAACCGTCGGCGGCGCTGCTCTGGATCTGCTTTCCGGTTCCGTGCCCAAACTCATCCTTTTCTTCGATGCCGAAGACGCGGTCGGGAGGCGTTCCGGTGTGGCCTTCGCCGTCCCACTTGGCATGGAGCTGGCCTTCGAAGACCAGGCCTTCCGTGACGTCAGGCGTTTGCGGCAGATCCCTGCCGTCCTCGACCACCGCGCCGTTGAGATCGCTCTTGTCGGCGTCGATGATGAGGCCCGCTCCCCCGTCCCATCCACCCTCGTTGTCGGGCTTATGGATGTTGATGGTGAGATCCTTCTGCTCCTCGGAAACCTTGCCGTGGGGGTCGACCACCACGACCTTCACTTGGTCTTTCAGGAACCCGCCGTCGGCGAGGTCTTTCAGGGCTTCGTCGAGCTTCGTGCTCTCGTTGTCCAGCGTGTACTTGTAATGCGTGATGATCGAACCGTCCGTCGCCGTCTCGTAGGTGAGGACGATGGTGCCGTATTCGGTCTTGAGTTCCGTGACGGGCTTCCCGTCCTTGCCGACCAGCATGAAACGGAGCTGGCCGTCCGGATCGTCCACGTCGGTCGCGCCGGAGAGGGTCCCCGTGAAGACCATGCCGGGGACGCCGCCGTCGCTTCCGTCGGGATCGACGAAGGCGTCCTGCTTCACGTCGCCCTCAAGGCCGGTGACGTTTTCCGTAAAGGTCGGGGCGTCGTTGGTGCCCCTGATGGTGATGGTGATGTCCTTCTCGACGATCTTGCCGCCTTCGATCTCCACCTGCACCTTGAAGGTTTCGGTCTTGACGTCGCCATCGTTCATGGACTGGACGAGCTTCGAGCCGTTTTCGGTCAGCGTATAGGTATACTTGCCCGTTTCCGGATCGATGTTCAGCGTGCCGAGCGGCTTGCCGTCCGCGCCATCTGCGAAGCCGATTTGCCCCTTGTTCGTCCACGTCAGGCTGCCGCCGATATCCTCGGCATCGACCCTGCCGCCCAGCGTCAACTGTCCGGTGATGGAGGGATCATGGCTGTGATCGCCTTCCGAAGGCGTTACGATCGCTCCGTTATCCTCAGATATCACCGTGTTGTCGAAGCTGATGGTCGGCATGTCCGCCGTTCCGGTAACGTCGATGACCAGCTTGCCGGAGCTGTGGGCCCCGAGCGGGTCGGTGACGCGGACGACGAATTCTTCTTGCGCAAGAGCGGATTCGCTGAGCTTCTGGCCTTCATTCAGGGCCTTCAGCAGCTCGGGCTTGGTGATCTCATAGGTGTAGCTGCCATCCTGATTGAGCTTGAGGATGCCGTACTTGCCTTCGATGATCTGCACCAGCTTGCCGCCGCTCTCGATGCTGTAGCTGAGGTTGCCCGCCGCGTCGCCGTGGCTCTTGTCGGGGTCGTGGGCGCTCAGGTTGCCCGAAAGGGTGTGGTTGCCGTCTTCCTGCAACACGCCTTCACTGGTCTGGTCGGAAGTGATCTTCGTGAAGGTCTTCCCGTTCGCGTCGGTGACGACTTCGGCGATGACGTTCCCGTTTTCGTCGGTGAAGACGGGCCGGTCATTGGTGCCCTTCACGTAGACGTCCACGTCCTGCGTGGGGATGAGGTTCGAGTTGCCGGCATTGATGTTGAACGAGCCGTCCGGGTTGGCACCGCCGTTCACGAGGGATTCGTGGGCGGAATCGTAGACGCCGACCTTGAGGTTATCGAACAGCTTTTCACGCTGGCCCGCGTCGAGGGCATCGAGGTTCGCGGCTTCCTTCGTGCCCGGTTCCGGCAGGATGAAGGAATAGACGACCTTGGACACGCCGTTCTCGGTGACGACTTCGGCGTGCAGGGTCCCGTAGTCGGTGTGCAGGTCGCCCGCGTAGAACTTGCCGCCCACGACGAACCCGGCGATCAGATGCCCCGCACCCTCTCCTGTGTCGACCTGCTTGACCTCGAAGGAGCCAAGCGCGTGCCCGCCGCTGTTGAAGTGGCCGTCCACGAGCTGGCCGTTGACGTGGATGGAGCCGTCCACATCCGTATTAGTGTTGGGCACGACGCCCGCCTCTGTGATTTCGGCCATGATCGCGTTGGGGAGCTTGCCCACGAGGATCGGGGCGTCAGCGCCGCCCGTCACGTTGATGGTGACGTGCTGCTGTGACCACGCGCCCTTTTCGTCGCGCACGAAGATGGTGAATTCATCCGTGTACTTCTCGCCGTAGACCAGATTTTCGTTCGGCGTGTACGTATACTTGCCGGTGGCCGAGTCGATGGTGAACACGCCGTGCTCGGTTTCGATCCGGGTATGCGCGTTGCCCATGCCCTTGTCGCCGTCAAAGGCCGCCTTCAGGTCATTGATGTCGGCACTGTCCGCATCGCCGATATGGCCTCCGGCGATGCCGTAGGTCAGCCTGGAACCGAAGTCCACGTCCGTTCCCTTGGCATTGGCCGAGAAGGACTTGTCGTCTTCGGTCATGGTGATTGTGGCGTGGGTCGTCGCGTTTCCGTCGGGCGTCGTACCCGTGGAGATAACGAGGCGGTGATCATCGCCGCCGAGCAGTTCCAGTTCGGGCCGGTCGTTGGTGCCCTTGATGGTGACGCCGAATGAACCGTTGAAAACGCCGCCGTGCGGGTCGGTGACGGAGAAGTTGATGGTCCGGCTGGAGGAGTAGTCCGCGCCGAACATGTTCACGATCATGCTGCCCGCCGAGCCGTCCGGGGGCAGGGTAAAGGAGTATGAACCGTCCGGGTTGACGGTCAGGGTGCCGAGCGCCACCTGAGGGAGAATGGAAGCCGCCTTGCCGTAAGTGAGAGCCTCATTCTCTCCCAGCAGCCCTTCGGCTCGAAGCTGCGCTTCGAGCTTGTCGAAGGCGTCCTTCGGGAAGTTGGAGTTGAAGAGAGTGCCTATGACGTTGTTGAAGTCTCCGCCATTGCTCAGCAGGTGAGTCATGGTCCACGTACCGTCGGCATTGTGGATCGGCGTGCCGCAATTGCCCGAGCCCCGCAAGCTGATCTTGAACTGATCCTCTCCGGTTCCGAACCCCTTGCTGATGTCGTCGTCCACGTCCTTGAGGTCCGTTATATTCAGCGTACCTGAGGTGATCCGATGCTCGCCGGCGCCGAGGGCGCCGTCCGTATCGGCCGTGGTCGCGGTGTTGCCGTCATGGACGCCGGCCTCCTTGACGGTGATGCCCTGCATCGTGGCGGAAGGCCGGTCGTTGGAGCCGTTGATCACGACGGTGACGTCATGCGTGCTCGAAGCCGTTTCGCCGTGGGAATCCTTCACGCTGATGGAGAAGCCGAGTTCCACCTTGTCGCCGAGCTGGAGCTGATCGGTGGCGTTGCCGGTGGATTCGGTCTTCGTGAACGTGTACTCGCCGGTCTTGGTGTCCAGATGGAACGTGCCGTAGTCGGTTACGATGGTTCCGTCCGGCTTGACGGAGGTAACCGTGATCTCGGTCTTCGTACCGTCGGCGAGCGTCAGATGACCGAGCACGTCGCCCTTCCCGAACGTAACGGGGTTGTGAGCCTTGTCGGAGAAGTAATACGTCAGCTTGCCCTGATCGCTGGTGTCCACGTCGGTGGCGCCCACCGAACCCTTGCTCACGTCATGGGTGGTGTCGACGGCGGTGTTGTCCGCCTTGAAGCCGGATTCCGTCACCGTGAGCGTATTCTCGGTCTTGGCGATGACGGGCGCATCGTTGGAGCCGTTGACGGTAATGGTGATGGTCTGTTCAGACCATGCGCCGTGCTCGTCGCGCACGTAGATGGTGAAGGTATCGTAACCCTGTTCCGGCTTGCCGTCGGGCTTGAGGCCCAGCTTGTCCGCAGCGCCGCCCTTGGTGGTGTCCAGCGTGTAGGTGTACTCGCCGGTGCTCGGATCAATAGTCAGGGAGCCGTATGTGCCCGTGGCCGAATGATGTCCGCCGCCCATGCCGGGGGTGTTACCGTCCGCGCCGAACGCGGTGTCCCGGTTGCCTGCGCTGGTGCTCACGCCGAATTCGAGCGTGGGGTTGGAGTCGGGGTCAGCACCCTCGAAGGTACCGGTGACGGTGAGGTCTTCAGCGACTTCATTATGGTCCTTGTCGTAGCCGGGATCACTGACGACCGTGTCGCTCGTCGGAGTCAGGGTCAGAGTAGGCCGGTCGTTGGTGCCCACGATGTTGATCGTGATGTCCACGGAGGCCTTGCCGCCGTGCCCGTCACTCACGGTGATGGTGAAGATTTCCTTCTCGGTCTGGCCCTGCGAGAGGGACTGCGTCTTGTCTTCGTCGATCGTGTAGGTATAGGTTCCGTCCTTGTGCAGGATGATGGAACCGAATTCGGTTTCCAGCGTAATGTTGCCGTTGGCGTCCGTCTTGGGATCGCCGATGAGGATCGTACCGGAACCTTCCTTCGCCCCGATGTTGAGGGTCAGGGTGTCGGTGGTGTCGGTATCCTTGACGTGGACCTGACCGGAAATTTCATTCCGGGAGAGGCTGGTATCCGCGTCGGTCAGCTCGCGGGAATCGTCGGAGGGATCCGGGGTCTTCGCCGTGTCGGTGGTGGTGCCGTGATCCGTCGAGGTGTCCACGACGCCCGCTTCCTTGACCCAGTGCTCGGCGTCGTCAGCCGTAATCGTCGGCGTGTCGTTGGAACCGGTGACCGTGATGGAAAGGGGCTTCGCCGTCCACGCGCCGTGCTCGTCACGCACGTAGATGGTGAACTCGTCGGTTCCGGTCTGCGGGTTGCCGTCGGCGTCGAGGCCGAGACGGTCGGCGTTTTCGTTGGTCTTGTAGGTGTAGGTATTGCTCTCCGGATCGATGGTCAGCGTGCCGTACCTGCCTTCAATCACGATCTTGCCGCCGACTTGGTGGAGCGGTTCGCCCATGCCGGGCTTGCCGTCGGAACCGGAACCGAAGGCGAGGTTCCGGCCCGCTTCGGACTCCACGTCCTGCTTGCCGAGCGCCACGCCGTAGCGCAGGTTGGCGCCGCGATCTTCGTCGCTGGACTTGAGCGTCCCGGAAACGGTGGTGTCGTTGGCGACGTCGGCCTTTTCGGTGATGTCGAACTTGACTTCGCCGGTCTTATCGTCGGTCACGACCGTGACGTTGTCGCCGTGGGTGGGCTCAACCAGATCGAGCGTGGGCCGATCGTTGGTGCCCTTGATCTTCACGGCCAGCATGTGTTCGGCTGTTCCGCCGTTCCCGTCGTCGACGGTGGTGCGGAAGTTGAAGTTCAGCTCTTCGCCCTGCGCCAGCTTGTCGGCGTCGGACCCGCTGATGTCGAAGGTAAACTTGCCGGTCTGCGTGTCGAGGGTGAGCGTGCCGTAGTTGGTCTCAATGATCTGGATATGCGGATTGCTCGGATCAAACGTGGAGGAGACGACCCTGACTTCCACGGTATCGGGAGCGTCGGGGGCACTGCCCTTGATCGCCACATTCAGGCTGTCGGCGGAGCCGCTGCCTGTGGTCAGCCCGTTGATGCCATAGGTGAGCTTGTCGTGAACGTCCAGGTCACCCGCATTCAGGGACAGATCGCCTTCAATGGAGAGCTTGTGCTCGCCGGCGCCTATCCATGTGCCGCCGACCTTTTCAGTCGTAGAGGTATTGGCATCGTCCTTAATCCAATCTTCGGGCCTGTCATAGACCCCCTGTTCCTTCAGTTCGATGGAAGTCTGCTTGATCCACGGCACATCGTTGGTGCCGTGCAGGGTAACGGTGATCTCCTTCGTGGAGGTCGCGCCGTGTTCGTCGGTGACGGTCACTTCAAAGGTTTCGATCTTGGTTTCGTCCTTGCCGAGTCCCTTGATCGCGTCGGGGTTGGCTTCATAGGTCCACTGTCCTGTGGCGGGATCGAGGGTCAGCGTGCCGTAGTCCGTGGTGAACGTGGCGTTCGTGTTGCCGTCGGTCCCGTGTGCGCCGTCAGTGCCCGTGCCTGAGGTGTCATGAACGTTGCCGTCGGCGTCCGTGGTCTTGCCTCCAGCGATATGGAAGGTCTGATCCGTCCCGGCGTCGCGGTCGTTGTCGATGACCGTGAAGGTGCCGTCGATGGACAGATCGCCGCCCTGGGTGATGTTCCAGTCGCTGCCCGTGATGTCGAGGGTGGGGATGTCGTTGGTGCCGTGGATGGCCACGGTGACGGTCTTCGCCGTCCATGCATTGTGCTCGTCGCGCACGTAGATGGTGAAGGTTTCGTAAATGGTGTCGCCTTCGGCGAGCTGATCAAGGGAGGTGTAGGTCTTGCCGTCGAGCTCGAAGCTGACGTTTTCGCCTTCGCCCTTCATGGCGTAGGTGTAGGAGCCATTGGAGTTGATCGTCAGGCTGCCGTACTGGCCGCCCGCAACCACGGAAGAGGCCGCGCCGCCCGTGGCGGTGGAGTCGGCCGTGTTGAATACGGAAGGATCGAACGTCTTGGTGTTCTCGCCCGCGGCAGCGCCGAAATACAGGATATGCCCAGCGTCGACGTCATTGCCGCTGGCGGTTCCGGTGTCGGTGGTATGGCCCGTGAAGGAGGTGTTTTCCTTGCCGGGATCAGTGGTGGGGGTGTTGGCGTCTTCACGGCCCACGCCGTCCTCGACCACATGGAGGTTGCCGTCGCCGCCGAGCAGATCGTTGAGATTGTCGTTGGACAGATCAAGCGTGGGGACGTCGTTGGTGCCGTTGATGGTGACGGTGATGGTCTGGGGCTCGCTCCGGCCGGTCTGGGCGTCGGTGACGTAGACGGTGAAGGTTTCGGTCACGGTCTGGCCGAGGGCGAGGTTGTTGACGGCATTGCCGTCCGCACCTGCTTCGCCGGGGTTCTTGTTGTTGAGCGTGTACTCGTAGGAGCCGTCCGCGTGGAAGGTCAGGGTGCCGTAGGCGGAGGTGTAGGTATAGACGACGTCCCCGGTGCCGGGGTTTCCGGTTCCGGTCACAGTGGTGGAGGCGCCACCGTCGGTCAGGCTCGATCCGGCGTGCTCGACGTGGAAGTTGAGCTTGTTGACATCGTGATCCGTGGAACCCGCCCCGTTTTCCTTGTCGGCATCGGAAGCGAAGATCTTGCCGGAAAGGGTTCCGGTCTGATGCTGGCCTTCGCCCGTTCCGCCGGGCGTCGTGGGCGTGTTGCCGTCGCCGCCTTCCGAGGGCTGGTAGACGCCCTGTTCCTTGAAGTCGAGATGGAAGTTGCTCTGATCGGTGTCGATCACCGGGATGTCGTTGGTGCCGGTGATGGTAACGGTGATGGTCTGGGTGGAGGTCGCGCCGTGTTCGTCGGTAACGGTCACTTCAAAGGTTTCGACCTTGGTTTCCCCGGCATTGAGCTGCTGGACCTTGTCGCTGGCGTTGTTGAGCGCATAGGTCCACTGCCCGGTGGCGGGATCAAGGGTCAGCGTGCCGTAGTCCGTGGTGAACGTGGCGTCCGTGCTGCCTGTGGCGGAGTGGGAACCGTCGGAAGGGCTGGTGCCGTCGGCGGCGGGCGTGTTGCTGCCGCCTTCGATGTGGAACGTCTGGTTCTGCCCGCTGTCGCTGTCCGGGTCCTGCACGGCGAATGTACCGCCCACGGAGGCTGTGTCTTCGTGGATGCCCTGCGCGGCGTTGGCGATGGAGAGTTCGGGCCGGTCGTTGGTACCGGTGATGGTGACGGTGATTTCCTGCGTGGCGAGGCCGCCGCGTCCGTCGCTCACATAGACGATGAAGGTTTCGGTACGGGTTTCGCCAAGAGCGAGGCCGTTGGTATCGGGATTAGCGTTGTCGATGGTATAGGTGTAGGTCCCGTCGGGGGCCATTGCCATCACGCCATAGGGGGTGACGATGCTGGTCACCTGCGCCCCGTTCGCGCCGATGAAGCCGAAGGAAAGCGTATCGCCGTTGGCGTCGGTGCCGGTGGCCCTGCCGGACATGGAGGGGATGCCCTCGTAGAGTTCATTGCCGCCGGGGAACACGCCGGATTCGATGACGCCGAGCGAGCCGCTGACGCTGAGGGTCGGCGCGTAGTTGGGGGTATCGTCGCCGCGCAGGCCGCCCCACGGGTCGCGCTCGGGGAAGAAGGCGCGGTTGCTGCTCAGGTCGAGCCCGTCAAGGCGGTTTACACCGTTGATGAGGGCGTCGTCGGCATATTCGCGGAAGCGTCCGCCGTCCGCGCTGGCGGCGTTTGCCGCCGGACCGGCTGCGGGCATGAGGTCTGGTTCGTTCAGGGCCGTGAAGAATTGCTCGCCCGCGATCGGAGTGCCTTCGATCACGAAGTCGGGCATGGAGTCCTTGGTATAGGCCGTATAGAAATCACGCAGGACAACGGTGCTGCCGTCGTCGAAACGGAAAATAAGGTCATTGCCGGAACGTTCCAGCGTTGCCTGATCAGTAGGGAAGTTGAGGTCGATTCGGCTGTCCCGGGCCGCTTCGAAGACGGCCTGGGTGCCCGCTTCCGGCTTATTGAGAATGATGTCCGCCATATCAGGACTCCTTAACGGTAGGAGGGAAAACAAAAGAGGCCTCTGCACGTAATGTGCAGGGCCTTATCTACGATGGGGCAGTCCTGATGATGTCGGGCTGGGAGAGGTGCGCGAAGGCGCGTTTCTCAAGAATGATGGGCATCCCCAACGGGGCGGGATGCCGAAAGTTTTTCTTATTTATAAACAGTCGTGCATCGGGTGTCAATGAGACTTGTTTCTATTTGGCGTCCCGGCGGGTGGGTATCATCGGGACCGCCGCCTTTGAATCCATGTATCTTTTCCGGATGGAATCCATGCAGGTTTTTAGGGCTTTTTTATTTCGGAAGAGAGTGTCTCGCCCGAAGCCGCTGCTTTCTGCTGTGTTCCGGGCTCGCCGGGGATGTCCTTTTGCCGGAGGTGTGAGGCTCCGGCAAAAGGTTTGGGCTGATGCTGGATGGCAGGTATACATCCGTCCGGGTTGGTGCCGGAAACGGACGAATGCCTATCGGAGGTATGGAGGCTCGGCGAACGGTATTTCCAAGGTGGGGCTGCCAAGGGTGAGGCCGTTCCGCCGCACGGGTGACAGGCTTTCAAGGGAGACCTCTACCTTATAATAGAAGGTACGGTTCCGAACAGGCTGCCGGGGACACGGTAGCGATGATGCCGATGGAGTCGAAGTAGCGCCAGCCGGCCTTTTCCATCATGCCGGCATCGCGCTGTGCATAGGGGTTGTCGCACTGGAGCCAGTCCTCCCATGCGGCTTTGTGGCTGCGGAGGGAGAAGGCGTCCCGTACGGCGGCGCGGGCGGACTGCTTCCAGAGTTCGGCCCACCATCCGGCGGAGTGGAAATTGATATCTTCCTGCCAATAAGGACGGAGCTCGTCGGGGATGTCCCCCGTGAATTCCTGCCGGAGGCCCGGGATGGCGGCGGCGATAAAGCCGCCCGGCTTGACGAGAGGAACGATGTGAGCGTCGAGGTACTCCGGAGCACAGCCGAAAGAGTGGTAGGCATCGATACAGATCACGGCGTCGAAGTAACCTTCGGCAAAGGGCAGGGCATGTCCTTCGGCCCGTAGGGGGATGATGGCGTCTTCAAGCCCGAAGTCCCGGAACCGCGCAAAGTTGTCCGAAGGGTTTATCCACAGGTCCGCGGCAAAGACCCGCACGCCGAATGTCCGTGCGAGGTATATCGAGCTCAGCCCCATGCCGCACCCCAGGTCGAGCACGCGCATATTGGGAGAAAGGGGGATGTTTGCGGTCAGTTCTTCGGCGAACCTGACGCAATTGGGGCCCATCATGGTGGCGAGAAGGAAGTCGCGGTCGAACAACGGTGTGGATGCTGTTGAGGTTGGATGCATGTGGAAACTCCTGTGTAAAAAAGTATCCCTGTCTTATATCGGAAACGGGCGCTTTTGTGGTTCTCCTTCTTGCTTCTCAAACGAAAAAGCGCCGCAAGCGTGGGCCTGTGGCGCTGTCCGTCATGCCTGCCGCATGGAGGCAAGGATTTTATAGATGGTCTTGGCGGAGAGGTAATATTCTTCCGCCAGTTTGTGCACGGGAGCGCCGCCGAGATGTTTCTCGTACAGCTCCCTGTTCCGGGCGAGCCGCTCCCTGCGGGAGTCCGTGGCCTCGCCCCAAGCCCGTTTCCGTTCCGCCTTGCGCGGAATATACAGATACACCCCGTCCGCATATTGCTGGATCGCGTCCAGCAGTTCGCGGGGAAGTATCCGGTCGGCGTTGGTATAGCTCACTACCTTGCCCACTCCTTGCATGAATTTTCATGTGAGGATGAGCAAAGGCCGCCTGCTTCAATCTTCAGCTCGTCGCGCAGCAGCCTTTGCTACGGGCGAGCAGTATCCTCTGCTTTCGTAAATCCGTTTGTCATACAACGTATCCTGAAAAGAGCGCACGGCATGCGCGGTAGGTTTGCCGCCGTCGGTTGCGGCGGATGTTGGAACAAGGAATGCACCTCATGGTTTCCGTATGTCAGGGCACGGCTCCCGCTGCGGACGGACCTGATCCGCAGCGCCTCCGCCTTTTCTGACGGAGCGGGGACCGGGGGCAGGGTGAGGATGCCTCCGTTTCCGTCATAATGACCGTGGTTCTCTTGGAACGGAAACACCGGAGGACCGGCAAGGCGAGACAAACAGCGCTGTGCCGGACTGGGGAGGGATGGGCTGACCGGCGGTCATCTTGAAGGTGCCTTTTGGTTTTGTACCGGGCTACCCGCCACCCGTCAACACGGCTTGGCTGTGGTGGTTGAGGAAGTAGCTTCGGTTAGGCGGAAAACCCGATCCTCCGTGCGGGGTGCCGGGAGGCTTTTGGAGTGGGCGTTACCGCCTCCAGACGCTTTCGGCAGGGCTTTCCTCGGGTGGAGGTTTTTCTATAATTAGGAATTGTTACTTTTTAAAGGAGGCCCGTATACGCTGAAGAAAGAGGCGGCGAGGCAGGATTTTTTGATATTTCTAGAAAAAAATAATTCAATACTTAAAAAAAGTTATGCGTAACTAGCTGCAAATTGGCGGTTGACAGAATGGCCTTGATATGACTCGCCGGAGTATAAAAAAAGCTGAAAAATTTTTCATCCCGACGGAAGCCTTGTTTCCCGGGGCTTTTGAGGAGAGAGCTTTCGCTTGGGCATGTAAAGGGGTGTTGATCCTCTTCCGGTTTGCGTTTACACCTTCTTCACGCAGAGAGACATCCCCCCGGACAAGCGAGGGTTCGCTGCCGTATGCCCCCGATATCGGGGTGAGCATATCAACCCTCGGATATTCAGAAAGTTTTGATAGTGGGCCTCCCCGGTTTAACGAAAGAGCGACGGGCCTCGTTGCTCTAAGGCGTCCTTTTTTGCGTCCCGATGGCGGGCAATCGGACGGTGGGTGGTTCGAAAAAGAACTTGTCGGAAAAGAGTGTTAGACACTAGCCCCGAGTCGCCGGATAGGCTATGCTGGATGTATGAATCTGTTTCCTTTCAGTAACAAGTACATATTGTTGCGAACTGCAAACAGCCTTTTTTTCTTGATTAAAGCGAGTGAGATGACGAATGGTTAGTTCTATCAGGAAACGTGACGCACGCATTGTTCCTTTTGACGTGAACAAGATCGCTCAGGCAATCTTCCGCGCCGCCAGCAGTCAGGGGGGGAAGGATTATGTCCTTTCGCTCAAGATAGCCGCCGAAGTGCTGGAGCGCCTCAATGAGCAGTTCGAGGACGCCGTCCCCGATGTGGAACAGGTGCAGGATCTGGTAGAAAAAACCCTTATCAAGAGCGGCCATGCCCGCACCGCCAAGGCGTACATCCTGTACCGCCACCAGCGGACCAAGATCCGGGAAATGAACACCCGGCTCATGACCACCATCCGCGACCTCACCTTCAAGGACGCCAAGGACAACGATCTCAAGCGCGAGAACGCCAACATCGACGGCGATACCGCTATGGGCATGATGCTGCGCTACGGCAGCGAAAGTTCCAAGCAGTTCTACGAGATGTACATCCTCAACCCGAAGCACAGCCTCGCGCACAAGAACGGCGACATCCATATCCACGACCTTGATTTCCTGAGCCTGACCACCACCTGCTGCCAGATCGACATCAAGACGCTGTTCAAGGGCGGCTTCGGCACGGGCCACGGCTTCCTGCGCGAACCCAACGATATCCGCAGCTACAGCGCCCTTGCCTGCATTGCCATTCAAGCCAATCAGAACGACCAGCACGGCGGGCAGAGCATCCCGAATTTCGAATACGGCCTCGCTCCCGGCGTCGCCAAGACCTTCATCAAGGAACTGTGCCTGATCCTTGATCTCTACAATATGGAGAGCAAGGATGATGTAAAGGCCGAGCTGCGCGCCTACATTGAGGAAAACGAATCCATCCTCGATGAAAAGGGCCTCGCCTTCGTCCGGGAGATCCTCACTAAGTACGCCCCCGCCCTGAACATCGACTTCGCCGTCAAAAAGGCCCTTGAGTACACCGAGAAGGCCACGTATCAGGCGATGGAAGCGCTGGTGCACAACCTCAACACCATGCATTCCCGCGCTGGCGCGCAGATCCCCTTCAGCTCCATCAACTACGGGACCGACACCTCCCCCGAAGGCCGCATGGTCATCCGCAACGTGCTGCTGGCCACCGAAGCGGGCCTCGGCAACGGCGAGACGCCCATCTTCCCCATCCATATCTTCAAGGTGAAGGAAGGCGTCAACTTCCGGGAAGGCGAGCCCAACTATGATTTGTTCAAGCTTGCCTGCCGCGTGTCCGCCAAGCGCCTGTTCCCGAACTTTTCCTTCATCGACGCGCCGTTCAACTTGGCCTACTACAAGCCCGGCCATCCCGAGACGGAAATCGCCTACATGGGCTGCCGCACGCGCGTTATGGCCAACATGAACGATCCGAGCCGTGAAATCGTCAACGGGCGCGGTAACCTGAGCTTTACGTCCATCAACCTGCCCCGCCTCGGCATCCTTGCGGATCACAACGTCGATGCCTTCTTCGCCGAGCTGGACAAGATGGTGGATCTGGTCTTCGAGCAGCTTCTTGAGCGCCTCGAAATCCAGTCGTGCAAGAAGTGCAAGAATTATCCCTTCCTGATGGGGCAGGGCATCTGGATCGATTCGGAACGGCTCGGCCCGGACGACGAAGTGCGCGAAGTGCTCAAGCACGGCACGCTGACCGTGGGGTTCATCGGCCTTGCGGAGTGCCTCAAGGCGCTGATCGGCAAGCATCACGGCGAGTCCGAGGAAGCGCAGGAGCTTGGCCTCAAGATTGTAGGCTTCATCCGCGAGAAGGCGGACAAGAAGGCCGCCGAGACGAAGCTCAACTTCTCGGTGATCGCAACCCCCGCCGAAGGGCTTTCCGGCAAGTTCGTACGTCTCGACCGCAAGCGTTTCGGCTCCATCGAAGGTATTACGGATAAGGACTACTACACCAATTCGTTCCACATCCCGGTCTATTACAGCATCAGCGCCTACAACAAGATCCGTCTTGAAGCGCCGTATCATGCGATGACCAACGGCGGGCACATCACCTATGTGGAAGTGGACGGCGATCCGGTGAACAACCTTGAGGCGTTCGAGGATCTCATCCGGGCCATGAAGGACATGGGCGTCGGCTACGGGTCCATCAACCATCCCGTGGACCGTGATCCCCTGTGCGGCTACACGGGCATCATCGGCGACGTGTGTCCCCGCTGCGGGCGTCACGACGGCGAAGGCGTCGATATCGAAGTATTGCGCAAGATCAAAGGCTACATCCGCGACGTGCGTTCTGAAGAGGAACGCCTCGAATCCGAGGACAAGATGCCCAATATGGTGATTTAGATGAATATTGGGGAGCTGTCTCTTATACACATCTCCGAGCCCACGAGACACTCGCTA
>OWIW01000865.1_pt1 | contig 19060 bp, 12 predicted proteins | sample 2433821 | NCBI WGS metagenome assembly OWIW01 (sample SAMN05065751, study PRJEB22554) | human gut metagenome | biome: ENVO:2100002; feature: ENVO:00000062; material: ENVO:00002003 | host: Homo sapiens | place: USA | reverse complement strand
CGGCAGCGTCAGATGTGTATAAGAGACAGCCCCACCCCACCCCACCGCTCCACCCTCAATATGTTGTAAAACACCCCCGAGCATATGTTCGAAAACACAATATGTTGTGTTTGCAGCAAAGGCGGGATGCCACCTATAGAACCACGCCCGCGAACCTCAACCTTCAAGTTGACCTTGAGGCGATTTTTACGTCCCTTTACACGCCGTTCACATCGCCCCCAAACTCCCCCACCCACGGTACACACGGCCCACCACCGCGTCGGTGTCTGGCGAAAAATGGGACGGGCCCCAGATTGCCCATGCACGCAAAAGTGCGTCTCGGCAATCTGGGGCCCGTCCCCTTTAATAATTATAAATATGCAGGTCAGCGAGGTGCTAGCGATGTGCCAGCGGATGCGCCGCCAGATAGACCTCGGTCAGTTGCGTGCGGTCGACATGCGTGTAGACCTGCGTGGTCGAAATATCGGCATGGCCCAAAATCTCCTGCAGCACACGCAGGTCGGCACCGCCCGCGAGCATATGGGTGGCAAAGGAGTGGCGCAAGGTATGGGGATGGAGCCCCACCAGCCCCACCTGGCGCCCATACCGCTCGCATATCGCATGCACAGCCTGGCGCGACAGGCGACGTCCGTTCTTATTTAAAAAGACCGCCGAGGTCTCCGTCCCGTGAGCATGGGCGGCCAGGAGAGTGCGCCCGTCACCTAGATAGCGTGTCAGGGCACGCGCCGCGCTTCCCACCAACGGGGCCAGACGCTCCTTGGAGCCCTTACCGCGCACCAGGACAAACCCGTCATCGATATGGATATCGCCCACATCGAGCCCAACCAGCTCACTCACGCGCAAGCCGCAACCGTAAAGCACTTCCAAGATGGCGTGATCGCGCAGTCCCATCTCGCCCTCGGGAAAGTCTTGATCGAGCAGTGCCGAGACGTCCTCCACCGAAAGGTATTCCGGCAGGCGATCTGCCTTTTTGGGCAGGCGCAACGCCGCCGTCGGGTTTTGGGCCACGGCCCCATCGCGCACCAAAAAGGCATGCAGGCCCTTCACGGCAGCAAGCGCGCGCTCCACCGAGGCATCGGAATAGCCTCCGTCGCGGCGATCGGCAACAAAGCCCTCCACGACCTGACGGCTCACATCTTCAAAAGACGCAATGTCAGCCCGCTCCAGATAGGCGCAGTACGTCGTCAGGTCACGACGATAGGCCGCAATCGTGTTGCGCGCCAAGCCCCGCTCGACCGCGAGGTAATCGAGATACTCCCCCGCCGCCACGGCGAGCGACGAGGGAGTAGCTTCGGTATGTTCCTTATTCGCCGGCACCCTTAGTCCGTAGCGAGGTTCTTGGGCGTCACCTGCAAGCGATCGACGCCCTCATGCTGGCCGATCGAGGCGCGTACGAACTCGCGGAACAGCGGCTGCGGGTTGGTCGGGCGGCTCTTGAACTCGGGATGAGCCTGGGTGGCCACATACCACGGATGTACGTCGCGCGGCAGCTCGACCATCTCGACCAGACGCTCGTCGGGCGAAAGACCCGAGATAACCAGACCGGCGTCCTCGAGCTGGTCACGGAAGGCGTTGTTGAACTCAAAACGGTGACGGTGACGCTCGTAGACGAGCTCCTCGCCATAGGCCTCGCGCGCGAGGGTATCGGCGGCAAGCTTGCACGGATAGGCACCCAGACGCATGGTGCCCCCCTTCTCGGTCACGTCCTCCTGCGAGCTCATCAGGTCGATGACACTATACGGGCCATCCGGATCGAACTCGGAAGAGCTGGCACCGGCCAGGCCGACCACGTTGCGGGCGAACTCGCACACGGCAACCTGCATACCCAGGCAAATGCCCAGATACGGAATCTTGTGCTCGCGGGCGAACTCGGCCGCGAGGATCTTGCCCTCCAGGGCGCGCTTGCCAAAGCCGCCAGGGACCAAGATGCCCGAGGCATCGCCCAGGACCTCGGAGACATTCTGCTCGTCGAGGCTCTCGCCATCGACCAGCTGCACGTCAACGTGGCGATCGTAGAACACACCCGCGTGGTGCAGGGCCTCGATAACCGACAGGTAGGCATCGGGCAGCTGCGTATACTTGCCCACGACGGCGATCTTCACCTTGTCGGCGTGCTGGTTGGCATGGTTCTGCTTGCGCAGGAACTCGTTCCACTGACTCATGTCGCGCTCACGCGGGTCCAGACCCAGACGCTCGCAAATGCGCAGGTCAAAGTCCTGCTCGGCGAGCAGCTGCGGAACATCGTAGATGCTCGCGCAGTCCTCGTTGGTAAAGACGCAGTCGGTGTCGACGTCGCAGAAGCTTGCGATCTTGCCGCGGATGGCATCGTCGATATGGTGGTCGGAGCGCAGAACGATAATATCGGGCTGGATACCAAAGCTGCGGAGCTCCTTAACGGAGTGCTGCGTCGGCTTGGTCTTGACCTCGTGGGCGGCGGCGATATAGGGAACGAGCGACACGTGGATGTAGCAGACGTTCTCGGGACCGGCCTCCTTGCGATACTGGCGAATGGCCTCGACAAACGGCTGCGACTCAATGTCGCCGATGGTGCCGCCCAGCTCAGTGATGACCACGTCGGAGCCGGTCTGCTCCTCAATACGACGGAACTTTTCCTTAATGGCGTTCGTGACGTGCGGAATCACCTGTACGGTGCCGCCCAAAAAGTCACCGCGACGTTCGCGGGCGATCAAACTCTTATAGATGGCACCAGTCGTAAAGTTGGAATCGCGGGTCAGGTTCTCGTCAATAAAGCGCTCGTAGTGGCCCAGGTCCAGATCGGACTCGTAGCCGTCCTCGGTCACAAAGACCTCGCCATGCTGGAACGGGCTCATGGTACCGGGGTCGACGTTCAGATACGGGTCGGCCTTTTGCATCGTTACCTTGTAGCCGCGCGACTTGAGCAGACGGCCCAGCGAGGCCGCGGTAATACCCTTGCCCAGAGACGAAACCACGCCGCCGGTCACGAACACATGCTTGGTCATATTGAGTTACCTGCGCTTCCCGTAGAAGTTGTCCATACACATCTTACGGGTCTTCATTGTAATACTCGCGACGCGCGCCGCACACAATTTTTCTTACGCGCAATCGCATTTCTCCATCTCGAAACAAAACGCCGCCCGGTTGCCCAGGCGGCGTCGTTTCCACTATGAATGTGCGCTGTTATCGATCGGCGGCTTCATCCTCGATCAAGTCCTTCACGAGCATACCGGCACGGATGCCCTCTAGATACCATTCGCCACGCTCCGTGAGACAAATACCATTTGCGAGCTGGCCGCCGTCGTCGCTGTAGCGCGAGACGACCTCAATGATGTCTTCGGATTCCAAGCGCTCAATTGCCGCGCGGGCGCGATACGGAGACACCCCCACACGCTCGGCAAGCGTCTTGCGCGAAAAGCCATAAAACCCGCCGTTGTCTTCGGACAGCTGTGCGATCTCCATCAGCACCTGCACCTCGACACGCTTCATATCGTTGACACTCGCACGACCCTTGCCAGCCATGGCAGCCTCCTCAAACCGAGCACGGGCATCACTTGCACCGTGCGCGACCGGCACACCCCATGATGGCCGGCAACATCCATCATGCGGCATCCCCGCAAAAGGATGAAACAATTAGGGTTATTGTATACCGCCCAAATCGCTTATAGGCAGGTAAGCGGGCTATTTTTAGGTTAAACGGTAGCTTTGTTGATAAAAGGGGCACACCGAATGCATACCCGATGTGCCCCTTTCAGACCAATTTATCCAGGCTTAGCGGTGGAAGAAACCACGGCGCTCGAACTTGGGCTCGCAGCACACGTTGATGCCCAGCTTGCGCAACACCGTCTCGTCCGTCGGCGAGATGATCACGCTAAAGAAGGCATCGCAGCCGCGCAGCTGCTCCAGGCCCGAAAGGACGCGGGCCGCCGTCTCGCTCGTTGCCGAGGTAATCGAGAGCGCCATAAGCGTCTCGTCGGTGTGCAGGCGTGGGTTCTTGCTACCCAAGAAATGTGTCTTGAGCTTGCTGATAGGCTCGATCGCCTCATCGCTAATGACCTCGAGCTCAAGGTCAACGCCCGAGACATGCTTAAGTGCATTCATGATGAGCGAGCTCGCGGCGCCCAGGCGCGTGGAAGTCTTGCCGGTCACCACGGAGCCGTCGGGCATGACCATGGCGCCTACGGGGCCACCCGTCAGCTGCTCCCTGGTAAGGGCGGCCGAGCGTGCCGGCGAGTAGTTCTTGTCGATACCGGCCTTCTTCATAATAATCTTGAGACGGTCGACTTGCTCATCGCCCACGCCGGTACGGCGCACATTTTCGACCGCGGTAAAGTAGCGGCGGACAATCTCCATCTTGGAAGCGTCGCGGCAGGCATCGTCATCGGTGATGGCAAAGCCGACCATATTGACGCCCATGTCCGTGGGGCTCTGGTAGGGGCTCTTGCCCAGGATCTTTTCCATCAGGGCACGGACCACCGGGAAGGCCTCGACGTCGCGGTTGTAGTTGACCGTAGTCTTGTTATAGGCCTCCAAGTGGAAGGAGTCGATGATATTGGCATCGTCAAGGTCGGCCGTGGCGGCCTCATAGGCGATGTTGACCGGATGCGTGAGGGGCAGATTCCAGACCGGGAAAGTCTCGAACTTGGCATAGCCGGCGGCGGTGCCGTGCTTGTGCTCGTGATAGAGTTGCGACAGGCAGGTGGCGAGCTTACCCGAGCCGGGGCCGGGAGCGGTGACCACGACGAGCGGACGGGTGGTCTCGACAAACTCGTTCTTGCCGTAGCCGTCGTCGGACACGATCAGGTCGACGTCGTGCGGATAGCCCTCGATGGGATAGTGCAACTTGGCGGGAATGCCGAGCGCGTTCAGGCGATTGCGGAACACATCGGCGGCGGGCTGGCCGGCGTACTGGGTGATAACCACGGCCGCGACAGCAAAACCGTTGCCGCGGAACAGGTCGACCAGGCGCAAAACGTCCTCGTCATAGGTAATACCCAGGTCACCGCGAGCCTTGTTCTTCTCGATGTGGTTCGCGTTAATGGCGATGATGACCTCGACGTCGTCGGCTATGCTCTTGAGCATGCGAAACTTGCTGTCCGGCTCAAAACCCGGCAGCACGCGGCTCGCGTGATAGTCGTCAAACAGCTTGCCGCCAAACTCCAAATACAGCTTGCCGCCAAACTGCGAGATACGCTCTTTAATATGAGCGGCCTGCAGCTCGATATACTTCGCGTTGTCGAAACCCTGGCGCATGAATGGCTCCCGTCCCGTTTCCAATTAATGTTCTAGGCGATTATAACGGAGCCCGCCCTCCCCGATACCCAGACCATCAACAGGCACCAACCAAACACGCCATCGATAAGTTGCGGTGAAATAGTTCCCGTTTAACCCCTCAAGACGGCCAAACAGGAACTATTCCACCGCAACTTCCCCTTTTTGGTTCAAACAAACCTGGCCTTTGTATCAATAATGGAAACGTCACAGGTGGAGCATAAGTCAGCGAAAGCCCGCCAGAGCGAGCAAGGTGACGTGAAAGAGGAGGGCATAGGCCTTTTGGCCATGCCCGACGATTGAACGTCAGATTGCCGCTCTGGCGGGCTTGCAGCGTCGAGTGGTTCCGGCGTTTGGTAAAACGCCGGAACACAAGAGTGCCCCCTCCCGCGCACGGAACGGGAGGGGGCTAAAGGTAGGAGTCTACCGGTGGGTTGACCCCACCGGACAGACGATGACCAGGTGATCCTTTACAGGATCGTCAAGGTTTCCGTGGGGTACCCGTTGGGTACTTAGAGCAGCACGCAGGCGACGGTCAGGATGACGGCGCAGACGACGGAGAGCGCGACGATGAGCTTAAGGGCAAACTTGAGCCAGGTCGTCCACTCGATCTTGGCCAGGGCGAGACCGCCCATGATGGCACCGGAGGTCGGGGTGAACAGGTTCACGACACCGATAGCAGCGGAGAAGATCATGACCATGACCTCGGGCGAGAAGCCGAGCTTAACAGCCAGCGGTCCCATGATGGGCATGGAGACGGTAGCCATACCAGAGGTCGAGGGGATCAGGAAGGACAGGCCGAAGTAGACCAGGAAGCTCATGGGAGCGAAGATCACGCCGGACAGGCCAGCCAGAGCATTGGCGGCAGCGTCGAGGACGTAGACGTCGAGGCCGGTGTTAGCCATGAGGACGGAGATACCACGGGCGAGGGCGATGACGAGAACAACGGACATCATGTCGGCAGCGCCGGTGATGAAGGTGTTGACGATCTGCTTCTCGGACAGGCCACCGATGATACCGATCAGGACGGCCATGAGGAAGAACCAGGTGGAAGCCTCGTCGAAGTACCACTGACCAATGGGCAGGCCGGTGATCAGGGCAGACCAGCCCTGGACGACGGCGTTACCGTCGGCGTCGTAGACAGCGCCAGCGTCGAAGAAGTTGGCGACGCCCTCGTTGAGGTCGGCCAGCGGGATGAAGCCGACGATCATGACGACGAAGGTGAAGGCGAAGGCGATCAGAACACCCTTCTGACGACCGGTGAGCTTGACCTCCTTGTGGACCTCGGAAGCAGCCTTGCCGTGAGCCTCTTCGGCGTCCTTGAGCTCCTGCATCGACAGGATGGTGGAACCCTTGTCAGCCTTGACCTTCTTGGCATAGTTCATCACGAAGAAGATGGACATAGCGGTAGTGACAATCCACAGGACGGCACCGAGGCCGATGATGATGGACTGGTTGACCTCAATGCCAACGCCGGTCAGAGCGTCGACGGCAGCGCCGACGGCGAACGGGTTAACCGTGGAGCCCAGGCAGCCGCAGCCAGCGCCGAGCAGGACGGTAGCGGCACCGACCATGGGGTCGAAGCCAGCGGCCATCATGGTAGCGGCGAGCAGGGCGTAGAAGGGAACGGTCTCCTCGCACATACCATAGGTGGTACCACCGAGGGAGAAGATGAGCATCAGCACGGGAATGAGCATAATCTCGTTGCCCTTAAGCTTCTGCACCAGAACGGCGATGCCGTTGTCCAGGGCGCCGGTCTCGGTCATCATGCCGAGGAAGCCGCCCAGGATCATAACGAAGAGGCAGACGGGCAGAGCGTCAGCGAAGCCCAGGATCGGGGCGGTGCAGAAATCGCTCAGGCGGGCTGCGGTAACCGCGCCGCCGGACGTGCCGGAGACGATAACGGTAATCACTGCAACAATTGCCAGCAGAGCTAGAAGAATGGTGAACGATGAAGGCATACCGCGCTTTTTCTTAGCGGTCTCAGTCATGGTTCTCATCCCCCCTTCATAAATCATTTAACTTTCTCGCGCGAAGCGGATCTTCCGTGCCGTGCCCACCGCCCGACGCGAGATATTTACCAGACAAAGCCGCTCGGGGTGTGCAGCAAGACACCCCGAGCGAGATGCTAGATGCTCTTACTTGAGCGTGGCGTACATGACAGCCTTGATGGTGTGCATGCGGTTCTCGGCCTCGTCGAAGACCTTGGAAGCGGGGCTCTCGAAGACCTCGTCGGTGACCTCCTGCTCGGTGATGCCGAACTGCTCGCACTTCTCGGCGCCAATCGTGGTGTTGGTGTCGTGGAAGCTGGGCAGGCAGTGCAGGAAGATGGCACCCGGGTTGGCCATAGCCATGACCTCGGAGGTGACACGATACGGGGTGAGCTGAGCGATGCGCTCGGCCCAGACCTCGTCGGGCTCGCCCATGGAGACCCACACGTCGGTGTAGATAACGTCGGCACCGGTGACGCCGTCCTTGACGTCGGTGGTCAGCTTGATGGTGCAGCCGTTGGCCTCGGCGATGGGCTTGCAGGCCTCGATGACGTCGTCGGCGGGCATGCACTCCTCGGGGCCGCAGGCCACGAAGTTCATGCCGAGCTTGGAGCAGACAACCATGAGGGAGCGAGCAACGTTGTTCTTGCAGTCGCCCATGAAGACGAGGGTCTTGCCCTTGATGTCGTAGTTGAAGTTCTCCTGGACGGTCAGGATGTCGGCGAGCATCTGGGTGGGATGCCACTCAGTGGTCAGGCCGTTCCACACGGGCACGCCGGACTTAGCAGCGAGCTCCTCGACGTCGTCCTGGGCAAAGCCACGGAACTCGATGCCGTCATACATGCGGCCGAGAACGCGAGCGGTGTCCTCGATGGACTCCTTCTTGCCCATCTGCGACGAACCCGGATCTAGGTAGGTCACGCCCATGCCCAGATCCATGCCGCCGACCTCGAAGGCGCAGCGGGTACGAGTGGAGGTCTTCTGGAAGAGCAGAACGATGTTCTTGCCCTCGAGATAGCGGTGCGGAACGCCAGCGCGCTTCATGTCCTTGAAGTTCTTGGAAAGCTTGAGCAAGTACTCGATCTCCTCGGTGGAGAGGTCGAGGAGCTTGAGGAAGCTACGGCCGGAGAGGTTAACACCCATGGTTCGTTTCCTTTCGAAAAAATGAATTACGTAAGTATTAGTGTTGCCCGTTTGACGGGCGAAACCGGTGCGGTTGTAGGGGGACCGCACCGGAAACGGAAAGACTTAGAGGTCCTCGCGCCAGAAGGGCATGCTCATGCAGCGCGGGCCGCCGCGGCCGCGGGAGAGCTCGGCGGAGGGCACGACGAGAAGGTCCAGGCCCTCCTTGTACAGCACGTCGTTGGTGACGGTGTTGCGGGCGTAGACGCAGATCTTGCCGGGCTCGACGCACAGGGTGTTGGAGCCGTCGTTCCACTGCTCGCGGGAGGCCGCGATCGGGTCGCCGCCGCCGCAGGGGATCAGCTTGACCTGGTCGACGCCGGTGGCGTCCTCCAGGACGTGCTCGAGGGTGTCCTCGATCAGGCGGATGTTCACGTCGCCCGGGTTCTTGCCGGCGGTCAGCTCGTAGACGCGCAGGGTGCCCATGATGGCGGGGTGGATCGTGAACTTATCGACGTCGATCTGGGTGAAGACCGTGTCGAGGTGCATGAAGGCGCGCGAGACCGGGATGTCGAAGGCCAGGATGCGCTCGACCTTGGAGTCGGAGTTCCAGAAGATGTTCTGGGCCATGACGTCGATGGCCGCGGCCTGGGTGCGCTGGGAGATGCCGACGGCGAGGGTCTTCTCGTTGATGTTCAGCACGTCGCCGCCCTCGGTGTGGAACTGGCAGTCGCGGCGGAAGTACAGCGAGACGTCCTTGTAGTCGGGGTGGTACTTGAAGACGTACTTGCCGTACAGGGTCTCGCGGTTGCGGGTGACCGAGTACATGCGGTTGAGGTTGACGCCCTCGCCGACGACCGCGAACGGGTCGCGGGTGAAGTAGAGGTTGGGCATCGGGTCGATGATCAGGTCGGACTCGGACTCGGAGTTGACCAGGGAGTCGAGGGTCGTGGACGCCGTGAGGGGCATGTCGATCTCGGCCTTGGTCATGCCGGCCATGGTCTTCTTGACGAACTCGAGGTTGTCCTCGATGGAGTCCAGCTTCTCGCGGACGATCTGCGGCATGTGCTGGCCGCGGATGCCGGCCTCGGCGATGTACTGGTCGGTGAACTCGGCGCGGGCGCCGGGGACCTGGTCGAACACCTCGGCGACGAGGTTCTCGAGGTAGAGGACCTCCACGCCCTGGTCCCTCAGGATCTGGGCGAAGGTGTCGTGCTCCTGCTGTGCGACCTCCAGGAACGGGACGTCGTCGAACAGGAGTCGCTCGAGCTCGTCGGGCGGCAGGTTGAGGAGCTCGTCGCCGGGACGGTGCAGGCAGACCTTCCTGAGCTTGCCGATCTCGGAAGGCACGTGCAGACCTTTCGTCATGGCCTCCTACCTTTCTTTCGGGCCCCTGTCAGGGCCGATTCGTTAGCGCCCCTCCGTGTGAGGCGTTATTGCTGACGACATATTTATATCCAAAATCAGTTCATACTTCCACCTCGCCCCCGAACGGTTTTATATGAGGGGTGAACGGCATACACATATACTTCACGCATGGCACACTTTGATTTAATAAAGTTTATTTACGTGCTTAAACGCGTTTTCAATCCAAATAGCAAATGGAACTTAACTTTATTAAACCACCCTCAAATTGCATATTTCCAATAAAGCTATGAATAGAATTAGCGAATCATACCGCGTCTCAACCATTTTCATTTTTATTCAGAAAAAAGTTTGTCCTATTCATTTCTGGTAACAAATTACCGTTTACCAGACGCTTGATACCGTTCACCGGAAGCTCAGTATAAGGCCCAGCTGATATCGGCTCGCCGTACTGCCTCATTTGTAACATCTTGACTTCTCGGTATAGAAAAACGGACCCGATCCCCTAGGGAAACAGATCTGTTTTCGATTATCGTCGGCCAATTTGAATACGGCCTACGAAGAGCGTCGGAATCCTAGCGATCGAACTCCGCCAGTGCCTCGCCCAAAAGCCTCAGACCCTCGCGCAGAACGTCCTCGCTCGCGCAGTAGCCCAGGCGTGCGCCGCAGGGAAGCTCAAAGCGGCTACCGGGAACCAACAGCACTCCCCTCTCGGCCAGCAGGCGCTTGCAGAACTCCTCGTCGTCCTCGGGAATATCAAGCTTGATAAACGAGGTAGACACGCCCTGCGGGGCCGTCCAGGAAACGCGATGCTGCGTATCAATCCAAGCCTGCGCGATATCGCGGTTTCCAACCACGATCTTGCGGTTGCGCTCGAGGATCTTGTCCTTGTGCTTGAGCACATAGGTCGCCAGGGCGTCGTTGAACACGCCGCCGCAAATCATGGTGTAGTCGCGGTACGTGCGAATGCGGTTAGATACCTCTTCGTCTGCCACAACCCAGCCCACGCGGGCCGCAGGCGTCGAATAGGTCTTGGACACCGAGTTGGTGACGATGGCCTTCTCGTACACATCGGCCATCGACAAAAAGTCCTCGGTGTTCTCAAGCGGCAGGTACACCTCGTCGCACAGCACATAGGCGCCAACCGAGCGGGCGATCTCGGCAATCTGGCCGAGCGTATCGGCATCAAGCACCGTACCGATGGGGTTCGATGCGTTGTTGATGCAGATGAGCTTCGTGTTGGGGCGCACCGAGCGCTTGAGCTCCTCGATATCGGGTTTCCATCCGAGCTCCTCGCGAAGCTCCCAATACTCGACCTCGGCGCCGAGCGTACGCGGGATCTCATAGAGCGGCGCATAGGTAGGCCACTCGGCGATAACGTGGTCGCCGGGCTCGACTACAGCCATGATGGCGTTGAGATTGGCGCCCGTGCAGCCATTGGTCTGCAGGATGTGATCGGGATTGACCTCGCGACGATACAGCTTGGCAACCTCGGCCTTAAACTCCGGCGAACCCTCGATCCAGCCGTAGTTCATCTTCTCGCGGTCCAGGCGTTCATAGAACGTGGCGCCGTCCTGCTCGTCGAGCGCGCGAAGCTCGCCCATGGTAAGCGAGGAGATCGTCGACTGGGCGATATCCCACGTGGCGCTCTTCTCCCAAACGTTGAGCCACTCTTCAACGCCGATTGTCTTGATATCCATGGCCAAGCTCCTTACAAAAGCAGTCATCCAATCGTGTTGACGTTCCTCATACAAGAATGGGGCGGTGCGAAAACCCGCACCGCCCCATTGGGAGACATCTAATGGCAGCTAGATGTATGTATTAAGACCTGTACGGGTCCTTGAAGACCTTAGAGGTCCTCGCGCCAGAAGGGCATGCTCATGCAGCGCGGGCCGCCGCGGCCGCGGGAGAGCTCGGCGGAGGGCACGACGAGAAGGTCCAGGCCCTCCTTGTACAGCACGTCGTTGGTGACGGTGTTGCGGGCGTAGACGCAGATCTTGCCGGGCTCGACGCACAGGGTGTTGGAGCCGTCGTTCCACTGCTCGCGGGAGGCCGCGATCGGGTCGCCGCCGCCGCAGGGGATCAGCTTGACCTGGTCGACGCCGGTGGCGTCCTCCAGGACGTGCTCGAGGGTGTCCTCGATCAGGCGGATGTTCACGTCGCCCGGGTTCTTGCCGGCGGTCAGCTCGTAGACGCGCAGGGTGCCCATGATGGCGGGGTGGATCGTGAACTTATCGACGTCGATCTGGGTGAAGACCGTGTCGAGGTGCATGAAGGCGCGCGAGACCGGGATGTCGAAGGCCAGGATGCGCTCGACCTTGGAGTCGGAGTTCCAGAAGATGTTCTGGGCCATGACGTCGATGGCCGCGGCCTGGGTGCGCTGGGAGATGCCGACGGCGAGGGTCTTCTCGTTGATGTTCAGCACGTCGCCGCCCTCGGTGTGGAACTGGCAGTCGCGGCGGAAGTACAGCGAGACGTCCTTGTAGTCGGGGTGGTACTTGAAGACGTACTTGCCGTACAGGGTCTCGCGGTTGCGGGTGACCGAGTACATGCGGTTGAGGTTGACGCCCTCGCCGACGACCGCGAACGGGTCGCGGGTGAAGTAGAGGTTGGGCATCGGGTCGATGATCAGGTCGGACTCGGACTCGGAGTTGACCAGGGAGTCGAGGGTCGTGGACGCCGTGAGGGGCATGTCGATCTCGGCCTTGGTCATGCCGGCCATGGTCTTCTTGACGAACTCGAGGTTGTCCTCGATGGAGTCCAGCTTCTCGCGGACGATCTGCGGCATGTGCTGGCCGCGGATGCCGGCCTCGGCGATGTACTGGTCGGTGAACTCGGCGCGGGCGCCGGGGACCTGGTCGAACACCTCGGCGACGAGGTTCTCGAGGTAGAGGACCTCCACGCCCTGGTCCCTCAGGATCTGGGCGAAGGTGTCGTGCTCCTGCTGTGCGACCTCCAGGAACGGGACGTCGTCGAACAGGAGTCGCTCGAGCTCGTCGGGCGGCAGGTTGAGGAGCTCGTCGCCGGGACGGTGCAGGCAGACCTTCCTGAGCTTGCCGATCTCGGAAGGCACGTGCAGACCTTTCGTCATGGCCTCCTACCTTTCTTTCGGGCCTTGCTGGCCGAATGTATCAGCGCCCCTCCGTATGGGACGCTGCTTGCTGACAGCTCTAGTTATATCCAAAAACCACCCGCAATTCCACCTCGCCCCCGAACGGTCAGCAAAGTGCGATGAACGGTATATCGCATATGATTCCCCCATGATGCACTTCAGTTTCGTAAAGCAGATTTTCCTAGGTAAACGTTATTTTTCTAGGAAATCAAGCTTGAACACTCAAAGTTATCCATGATTCAAAATTGCATAGTGAAAACGGTTTTCTGCATATAAATGACGCTTGCCCTCGATTCGACCTACATTCGATTATATTCAGCTTGCTATCATTCTTATTCATACATTCTCACCAGTTGAGTGAGGATATAGATCGCTTGCTCAAAGCACCGGACGTTAGTGCTTCGGCTTGTCAGCGTAAGAAGTAGGTAAAGATACCGTTCACGAGATACGTCCGTGCCAGCGGTCGACTAAATTGAGACAATAATGAATTAGAGTTAGGCTACCGTCCCCTGCGGGGACTGAACGGACAGATGCATATGCCGAGCAAAATCGAAAAGAAGCAAAAGGCCGCTAAGCTGCGCAAGCCGCCGCGCGACTTCTCGTACACGCAAAACCGAGAGCTTAGCTGGCTGCGCTTTGACAACCGCGTGCTTGACGAAGCCTTCGACGAAACCGTTCCGCTGTTCGAGCGTCTAAAGTTCGTGTCGATTTTCGAGTCTAACCTCGACGAGTTTCTCATGGTGCGTGTGGGCGGCCTGTCCGATCTGGCAGAGCTCAAAAAACAGCCTGTCGACAACAAGAGCAATATGACCGCCTCCGAACAGGTCGATGCTGTCATGGCAGAGCTGCCCGGGCTCCTTACCCGTTGGGAGTCCATCTTTAAGAGCATCGAGGGCAAGCTCGACGCTCTGGGCGTTCACCGCGCCCGCATCGATTCGCTTACGCCCGAGGAGCGCACCTTCGTAACCCGCTACTTCCAAGCCTACGTGTCGCCGGTCATCTCGCCGTTGGTCATCGACCCGCGCCATCCCTTCCCCAACCTGCGCAACGGCGCACTCTATCTGGCTTGTGGCCTGGACGGCGTCACCGACGAGGAGAGCCTGCTGGGCCTTATCGAGATTCCCGCCTCGATGAACCGTGTGGTCGAGGTCCCCTCGCCCACCGGCACCTACTCCTACATCTTGCTCGAGGACGTCATCCTCGCCTGCCTGGACAGCTGCTTTGGCTCCTATAAGCCGCTGGATCGCGCGCTGATCCGCGTCACCCGCAATGCCGATATCGACCCGGACGGCGAGGGCGTCGAGGAGGAAGAGGATTACCGCCAGCACATGAAGCGCATCCTCAAGAAACGCTTGCGCCTGCAGCCGGTGGTGCTCGCCGTATCGGGCTCGCTCGAAAAGCCAACGCTCAAGACTATCCGCAAGGCGCTCGAGCTCTCGCGTCGCTCGGTCTTTACCTGCGATATCCCGCTCAACCTGGGCTATGTCTTTGGCATTGAGGGCAAGATTCCCGAGCACCTGCGCAACGAGCTGCTCTTTACGCCGTTTAAGCCGCAGCCCAACCCCACCATCGATATGACCCGCTCCATCCGAGAGCAGGTACTTCAGCACGACAAGCTGCTCTTTTATCCCTATGAGGCCATGAACCCCTTCCTGGATCTGGTGCACGAGGCCGCCTACGACCCCGAGTGCATCTCGCTGCGAATCACGCTCTACCGCGTGGCCAAGCAGAGCCGCCTGTGCGAGTCGCTGATCGATGCAGCCGAGAACGGCAAAGAGGTCACGGTGCTCATGGAGCTCCGCGCCCGCTTCGACGAGCAAAACAACATCGAGTGGGCCGAGCGTCTGGAAGAAGCGGGCTGCACCGTCATCTACGGCTCCGAGGGCTTTAAGTGCCACTCCAAGATCTGCCAGCTCACCTATCGCGAGGGCATGGCGCTTACACGCCTGACGCTTTTGGGCACCGGCAACTTTAACGAGAAGACGGCCAAGCTCTACAGCGACTTTATGCTCATGACCGCCCATCCCGGCATCGGCGAGGACGCCAACTTGTTCTTCCGCAACCTGTCGCTGGGCAACCTGCGCGGCGATTACCGCTTCCTGGGCGTGGCGCCGGTCGGCCTGAAGCCGCTCATCATGCGCGGCCTGGATCGCGAGATCCAGCGCGCCCTCGCTGGCGAGCCCGCCCGTGTGTTCTTTAAGCTCAACTCACTCACCGACCGCGAGGTCATCGACAAGATCGCCGAGGCGTCGTGCGCAGGAGTCCGCGTGGACATGATCATCCGCGGCATCTCGTGCCTCAAGCCGGGCGTTCCGGGCAAGACCGAGAACGTGCATGTCCGTTCTATCGTCGGACGCTTTTTGGAGCATGCGCGCGTTTACGCCTTTGGCGTGGACTCGGACATGATCTATCTGAGCTCGGCTGACATGATGACGCGCAACACCGAGCACCGCGTGGAGATCGCCTTCCCCGTGCTCGACCCCACCTGCCGTGCCCTGGTGCATGAGTACATGAGCATGCAGCTGCGCGACAACGTGAAGGCCCGCAGCCTCACGAGCGACGGTACCTGGGTCCCCGTGGAGCGTGCAGAGGGCGAGAAACCCTTCAACTCGCAGGAAGCCCTGCTGGAGCGTGCCTATCGCAACGCCGAGGCGGCCGCCGAGGCAAAGCCCGCGCCCGCGCCCCAGCCTGAGCCCAAACCGCAGCCGGCCGCACCCGAGGTTCAAAAGGTCCAGGCGACCGTCATTGAGCCCGAGCCTGCACCTGCACCTCAGCCCGAGCCGCAGGTCACCAAGCCCGCACCCGAGCCGAACGCCCGTCGCGATAAGCCCGCCGGCAAGACCAAGGCCATCGAGCGCCATCGCCCCGGTCGCGTGCGCATGGGTCTGGGCCTGATCGGCCTGGGTCTTAAGACGCTCATTACCGGCAAGACGAAATAGTCGTTTGTAGAAGCGCCCCGCATTTGAGGAATGCCTCGGATGCGGGGCGCTTTTCCCTGCTACCATGGTTGCGGACAACAACACGAATGACAGGCAGGGATATGAAGCTCACTATAGAATCGATGACCTACGGCGCCGACGGGCTGGCGCACGCCGACAACGGCAAGGCCGTCTTTGTGCAGGGTGCCGTGGCAGGCGACACCGTCGAGGCCGAGGTCGTGCAGGACGGCAAGTCGTTCATGCGCGCCCGCGCCACCGAGATTCTGGAGCCAAGCCCCGATCGCGTTCAGCCTCCCTGCCCCTTCGTGGGCATCTGCGGCGGCTGCTCGTGGGGCAATCTCTCACGCACGGCACAGCTCGCCGCCAAGGAGCAAAACCTGCGCTCCACGCTCGAGCGCATCGGCAAGTTCGCTCCTGAGCAGGTCGATGAGTTGGTACAGCCCATCCGCCACACCAAGGACGACTGGGGCTACCGCAATAAAATCGAGCTCGAACCGACCGTCGTCAACGGTCGCGTGCGCCTTGGCATGCACGGTGTCGACCCCAGCAAAATCGTGACCGTCGATGCGTGTCCGCTGTTCGATAAGCGTTTTCCCAAGGCGCTCAAATCGGTCGTCGGCGCACTCAACTATCTGAGCGGAAGCCACGACCTGGGCCTCGAGCGCGTGGGCATTCGCGCTTCGCGCCGCACCAAGGCACTCGAGGTCGCACTCTGGACGCCCACAGGCTCTTTTCCGCGCTCGCAGGTCTCCCGCGTGCTGGCGGACGCCGCTCATCCCACGAGCATCGTGCGTGTGATGGGCAAGGGCGAAAAGAAAGCCCGCCGTGTCTCCAAAGTCGAGATGCTCGCCGGCGAGGGCTCGTGGACCGAGAATATCGCCGAAGGCCAGATGCGCTTATCTGCCCCGTCGTTTTTCCAGGTCAATACCAAGGGCGCCGAGATTTTGATTGAGCTCGTTATGGACGCCCTCGACCCGCAGGAAGACGAACTGGCCGTGGACCTGTACTGCGGCGCCGGCACCTTTACCCTACCGCTCGCCCGCCGCTGCGATTTTGTCGCCGCCGTCGAAGCCTATGGCCCGGCCGTGCGCGATCTACGCCGTAACCTGGAGATCAACAAGCTCGATAACGTCGACGTCATCGGCGGCGATGCCGTGCGCGAGTTCCCCGACCAGGACGCCGACGTCTTGGTAGTCGACCCGCCGCGTGCGGGCCTCGCCCCCGAGGCGATCGACCTCATCGCGAGCACGAGTGCCCGCGATGTCGCCTACGTGAGCTGCGACCCGGCAACTCTGGCCCGCGACCTCAAGCGCTTTGTCGAGGAGAGCACCTTCTCCCCCGTCAAGATTACGCCGGTCGACCTATTCCCGCAAACCTTCCACTGCGAAACCGTCGTCCACCTCAAGCGCAACTAACCGCATGATTTTATGAGAAATGGGGATTAGATAATCATTCGATGCTCGATGGTTTAACCCCGCCTCTTTTTGTCGTGCAAATCGAAACAGACGAGACTGGAAAGCGATACAAGTCACCAAACAATGACCCAGCTGATTACATTTTCATAATGCAATCAGCTTGGTCTTTTTGTTTAACTATGCGCGTTGGCACGGTATCGCAGTTAACGTTTTATCGGGGTGCCGCAATGAGGACAGAACTTTGCATCGGGAACAAGCGGAGTGCCACATGAAGCACAGAAGTGCGGCCCATCCATAGGGGTTGCAGCCTGCTGGAATTGCTGCGCGTCATTAAACCGAGGCGAGCCCTGCTGGCGCAAAGGGTTAAGATGCGAGTCAGAAGCGGATCTCGGAGGGACCGCCTGAGAGTCAGTGGCTACGCAAGACGCCATCTTCCTTCGGACAACAAAAACGACGACGATAACAACAACAGCCAATGCAACGGCAATTGCGCCGAAAATAACAGGACTGTGCAAGAAAGACTCTTCTGCCTTTTCAGATGACGCTGTTTTTAGAGGACTTCGTGCAATGTTCGACTTGTACACATCAACCCGAATGCCCTTTTCAGCAGGACCCATACAACAAACCAGCGTATCGTCATCAGCAAACCAGAGCTCGTCCACACTCCTTCCGCTCTTTAAAGGCGTCTTAGAAGCAACGTTCTTATTTAAATCAAGCAATACCATCTTGTCATTGTTATCAGAATTAGTTTTAATTCCGAGCACATATCGACCATCGTTGGACAATGAACCATAAGCGCCAACCGGACTAGACGGCTTTACTTTCTCCCCCTGCTTGCCCGAAGCACAATCATATACCTCGACTTCGTCAGAAGAAGTATCATTACCTTGCGCAATTAAAGCCAATGAACCGCTCGAATTAACCGAGCAGATGCCATCATCTTCATTCGGGTAGTCAGGCTCTGAAAGACCACAAACAGCATCATTTGTCATTTCGCCATTCTTCGACAACAGAGCGCCGTTGTAAAGGAAGGTGCCTTTGTCCGAAGTAATTGGAATGCCGGAAAACAAAGGCCCAGAGGATAGACGGCTCCATAACTGCTTTCCGTATCCAGTTCAACGCTAACGATATTGGCAATCGAAGCTGTGCCCAAGTCATAGGTAACTATTTTATTGCAACTTTTGCCATCTTCAGACCCATCGAACACTATGTATCCGTACATACCATCCGAAGACAGCCAGTAGTCGTCTCGTATTACCTCAAAAGAGGACTCAACGCCAAGAGTATCATCATCTATAGCAAATTGCTCCTCAATCTCATCTTTTTCGAAATTGTACTTGCAAAACTGAATCGATCGAGATCCCGAAAGAAATAGAAATGATTTTCCGTCTTCAGACAGCTGAAAACGAGCCGCACGGCCATCCGCAATAACGGAACTTCCAAGCTTATAAGTCTTTGATTTATTTGAACTCAAATCATAGGCGGTAACCGACAGGCTATCCTCGTCGTACGCATATAACGTCTTTTCATCGGAAGAGAAGCAGCAGTAGCCATCCCAGCTGTTTTCGAGGGACATTTTGACACGCTTCTGCGTTCCGTCTTCAACGTTTAAAACCGTTCCATAATCGCCGGGGTCACCATTATTATCCTCGTTAAAGACGATGTACTTCCCCGATAAAGATCGGCACACAACACGCTCAGCGCTTTCCACCGTATATGTTTCTTTGAATTCCGGCGTGGGGACGTCGGCAGCGTAGGCGCCCAGCGGCGCGACAATAAGACTAGCGGCAAGCGCCAGGCCGGCTATTAGAAGCCCCATTACAGTCTGAAATAGGCCATCGATAAATTTCGATGGCGAGCATTCGGCGC
>OWIW01000831.1_pt1 | contig 19584 bp, 17 predicted proteins | sample 2433821 | NCBI WGS metagenome assembly OWIW01 (sample SAMN05065751, study PRJEB22554) | human gut metagenome | biome: ENVO:2100002; feature: ENVO:00000062; material: ENVO:00002003 | host: Homo sapiens | place: USA | reverse complement strand
GAGATTAGCGAGTGTCTCGTGGGCTCGGAGATGTGTATAAGAGACAGATGTTATAATGTTCGTACGATAAGAACAGGTTATTCGAGGTGGAAGATTTCGTACAATCCACACGCCGATGGTACTGACAGGGGAATCCCGAGAGATGCAGGAGAGTTGTACGCCTGCCGAATAACCGTAGCTTTGAAAGCCGCTCCGAATTTTTTCGGGACGGCTTTCTTCTGTTTTACAGACTAAAATATCGCTGTTTTACCCACAACACGCAAGATAATAAGCAAGTCAGTAAGCAAGATAATAAGCAAGTTATTGATAAATTCAATTGAATTTGGTATAATTAAAGACAGAATAAGTGCAAGGAATGGTTAATATGTCAGACTACACACCGCCGTTTTCAATATCAAATAAAATGCTCGGATTTGTATCATCAATTTCTGAGAAGATAGGTAAAATCAGCAATTATAATGATTTTGAATCAAAACCTCAGTTAAGAAAAAACAATAGAATCAAGTCCATCTATTCTTCGCTTGCCATTGAGGCTAACTCGCTTTCAATTTCAGAAGTGCGTGATGTAATCAACGGTCACATTGTTTTAGGTCCGCAAAGAGAAATTCAAGAAGTAAAAAACGCATACGATGCCTATGACAACCTTAACAATATTAATCCTTATTCTGTAACAGAGCTAAAAAAATACCACGGCATAATGACATATGCTCTTGTCAATGAATCGGGAAAATTCAGAAACGGTGAAGAAGGTGTGTTTGACGGCGACAAATGCATTTTTATGGCTCCGCCTGCACATTTTGTGCCGTCATTGACAGATGATTTGTTTAAATGGATGAACAGTGAAAAGAATAATGTTCACCCACTGATTTTGTCATCTGTTTTTCATTATGAATTTGTTTTTATTCATCCGTTTTCTGACGGAAACGGTCGCATGGCAAGACTTTGGCAGACTGCAATTTTGACAAAATGGAAACCCATTTTTCAATACATTCCTATTGAAAGTCAAATTCAAAAATATCAGGACAGATATTACAAGTCAATTTCAAAATGCCATGTTGAGGGTAACTCAAATATTTTCATAGAATTTATGCTTGAAATGATTGACGAAATTCTTACCGAAATTATTTCACAAACCAAATCCGATATTAGGCAGATGAATGATTATGTAAAAAAGTTGCTTGATGTTATGGAATTTGATGTTTCCTATAATACTGCGGAACTTTTAGATAAGCTAAATTTAAAATCAAGGGAAACTTTCAGAAAAAATTATCTTAATCCTGCACTCGAAATGAATCTGATTCAGATGACTGTTCCCGATAAACCGACAAGCCGCAATCAGCGGTATATAAAAAATAATTTTTAAAACTTTTAAACACCGTATTATGCGGTGTTTTTTCTTTTATCGCAAATTAATGCTGTAAAACCACTCGCAAATGCGGTCACAGGGAAGAAAATGATAAAAAACTGGGCAAACTTTAATGTATGTTGATTGCTTTTTTAAAATAATTGTGCTACAATTTAGGAATAGAATAAACAAAATAGTGTATTCTTCAAAAATATTTTTATGCAATTTTTTAACAAAGGAGGATAACAATGGCAAAAGATATGCTGGACGCCATTTACAATGCCGAAGAGGATTGCAGACAGCGTGAGGCAAATGCACGAGCAGAATCAGCAGAAAAGGTTGAACAGACAAAGGCAGATGCTAAACAGGTTGTGCTTTCGGCAAAGGAAAAGGCACAGAAGGATGCCGATATGCTTTTTGAAAAGACTGCGAAAGAGGGCAAAAAAGAGCTTGAGAAAGCCTCTGAAAAGGCAAATCTTGAGTGCGACATTCTCTCTCAGACTGCAGACAAAAACCGCAAGCGTGTTATTGACGGGGCTATACAAAGGCTCTCCCTTTAAAACGGTTGCAATGAAAGAAGCGTGGTGATAGAAATTGGCAAAACTTAAAATGAAGTCGGTTCGGATTATTGCCCTAAGACAGGACAGAAAGCGACTTCTTGAACATTTGCAGGATTCGGGTTTGGTTCAGATTGAAAAGACCGAAACCTGCAGAAAAGGTTTCGGCAAGATTGATATGACCTCACAAATTCAGATTTTCGAGCGGAATGTTACTCTCAGTGAAAACGCTCTGAAAATTCTCGACAGCAACTCTCCCGAAAAGAAAAGTATGCTTTCCGCATTTTGCGGACGGCGGGAGATTGATCCCGATGAAATCGGAGTTATAGCATCAAATGCAGGCGAAGTTATTGATGTGTGCAACAGAATTTGTGAGCTTAACAAACAGATTGCCGATAATGCGGCGGAACGGATTCGCATAAAAACCGCTCTTGCACAGCTTGAGCCGTGGAAGAATCTTGACATTCCGCTTAATGCAAAGGACACAAAAACAACGGCTGTTTTCATAGGCTCAATTCAAAAGGAGTACAACGAGGTATCGCTTTCAGAGGCACTTGCCGAGGCTTCTCCGAAGCTTGAATTTGATTTTGAAATTCAGTTTGCAAACGAAGTGCTTACCTGCATTGTACTTTTTGCACCGATTGCCCAAAAGGAGCTTGCGGAAAATGCTCTGCGTGATATCGGTTTTGCAAAACCTGTTACGAACTCAAGTCTTACCCCTTTGGCGGAATCAAAAAAGCTTGTTGAAAGAAGTCACAAGCTTGAAGACGACACGGAAAATGCAAAAAAGGAAATCATTTCCTTTGCAGACAGACGAAAAGATATTAAAGATACACAGGATTATTTCAGAATCAGAGCCGATAAATACAGCGTAATCGGTGAACTTCAGCATTCACGGAATGTTTTTGTTATTTCGGGTTACATTCCCGAGGAGGACTGTGAAAAGCTTGAAAGGCTTTGTGAAAGAGTTTCTGTATGCTATGTTGAATTCGGCGATGTTGACGAGGAAAAAGCTCCTGTAAAACTAAAGAACAGTCGCTTTGCAGCACCGGCAGAGAGCATTGTAAATATGTACTCTCCCCCGTCGCATGACGATATTGATCCAACACCGTTGCTTGCATTCTTCTTCTACTTTTTCTTTGGAATGATGTTCTCGGACGCAGGCTACGGACTGTTAATGGTAATAGGAACAGGACTTGCAATAAAGCTGTTCAAGCCTGACAAGGAAATGCGAAACACCTTGAAGCTGTTCCAATATTGCGGTGTTTCAACATTTTTCTGGGGACTTGTTTTTGCAAGCTTCTTCGGAGATGCCCCCGCAACCCTTTACAACTACTTTACGGGTGCAGACATTACGATGGAACAAATCTTCCCGTGGCCGACAATTGACCCGCAAAAGGACGCACTTATGCTGATGATTATTTCAATAGCATTCGGTCTTGTACACATTCTTGTCGGTATGGGCTGCAAATTCTATGTTTGCCTCAGGCAGAAGGATTACGGCGGAGCGTTCTTTGACACGGGACTTTGGATGCTTATGCTTATCGGATTTGCCGTTTTGGCGGCAGGTATGGCATTCGGTCAGACACTCGTCTATGTCGGAGCAGGCATTGCGATTTTCTGCGCAATCGGTCTTGTTCTCACACAGGGCAGAAACAAAAAGGGATTCGGCAAAGTCATCGGCGGACTTGCCTCTCTCTATGACATCACAGGTTACATCAGTGACCTTCTGAGCTACTCAAGACTTCTTGCTCTCGGTCTTACAACCGGAGTTATGGCTCAGGTGTTCAATATGCTTTCAACCATGTTCGGAAAGAGCTGGTTTGGAATTATCTTACTCATTATCGTGTTCATCATCGGACACGCAATCAACATCGGACTCAACGCACTCGGTTCATATGTTCACACAATGCGACTTCAGTATGTTGAAATGTTCGGAAAATTCTATGAGGGCGGCGGCAAACAGTTTAAGCCGTTCAAGCTCAACAGTAAATATATTAAAATTCAGGAGGACAAATCAAAATGAATGGAATATTTTTCGCACTTTTAGGCGCATCAATAGCAACAGCACTTGCAGGCGTAGGTTCTGCTCGAGGTGTAGGCTCTGCCGCACAGGCAGCTATGGGAGTTCTTTCCGAGGACTCATCAAAATTCGGTAAAATGCTCGTTCTCACACTTCTCCCGGGTACTCAGGGACTTTACGGATTTATCGTAGGCTTCCTTATTCTCGTAAGCGGCGGCGTTCTCGGTGGCACAGCTCCGACAATCGGACAGGGACTTGCATACTTTGCAGCATCGCTTGCTATCGGTATCGGCGGTATGATTTCAGGTTTTGCACAGGGCAAGGCAGCCGTTTCGGGTATTGCACTAAGCGCAAAGGACGATTCAAACTTCTCAAAGGCTATGGTTTCCGTAACTCTCGTTGAAATTTACGCTCTCCTTTCATTCATCGTTTCACTTCTCGTTGTTATCACAGTTCCAAACCTTAACATCTGATAACCGACTAACGAAAATTACGAAAGAAAGGTGGAATCACTTTGAGCAGCGGTGATAAAATTTTAAATCGCATAAGTCTTGACTGTGACGAAAGAATCAGCAAAATAGGTGCTGAAACCGATGAAAAATGCGCACAGATTATGGCACAGGCAAAGCTTGATGCCGACAAGATTTCTGCCGAAATTGCCGACAGGGCACAGTCAAAGGTCAAGCAGATGCAGGCGGCTTCAAAGAGCCGTTGCGACCTTGAAACACGCAACGCTTTCCTAAAGAGAAGGCGTGAAGAAATTGACAAGACATACAGTGAAATTCTTAATAAAATGAAAAATCTTCCCGATGAAGATTACTTTGAACTGATTTACACATTTGCAAAAAAGTTAAACGGAATGAGCGGTGTTGTGCTTTTGAACAAAAAGGATATGAACCGACTTCCGAAGGATTTTCTTGCAAGGCTTGAAGAATGCGGTGTAAAAGCAGAGCTTTCAAAAACGCCGTGTGACATTGAAAGCGGATTTATTCTTAAATGCGGTGACATTGAAGAAAACATGGACTTCTCGGCAATATTGTCCGAAAAGCGTGACGCTATCGAGGATTTTATAAATCAGGAACTTTTTAAGGCATAGGGAGGAATATGATGGCATTATCTTATGAATTTTCCATCGGCTCCGTCCGTGCTAAAGAAAAAAATCTGTTTACAAACAGCGACATTGAGCATATGCTCGGTTGTGAAAATGTGAACGAGCTTTGCAGATACCTCTCGGACAAGGGTTACGGCGAGGGTGATGACATTGAAGATATTTTGAAATCACACAGCGAAAATGTGTGGGAATATCTTAAAAGAACCGCACCCGATTTTGCAATATTCAAACCGTTCTTCTATCTTAACGACCTTCACAACCTTAAAGCTGTTTTAAAGGGAACGCTTTCAAACAGACCGTATTCACAGCTTTTGGTAAAGCCGTGTACTTTTTCTGAAGAAACGCTTAAACAGGCGGTTGAGAACAGAAAGTTTTCACTTTTGGGCGAAGAACTTTCCGCACCTTGTGACAAGGCATATGAAATTCTTGCACACACAGGTGACGCAAGACTCAGCGATGCGGTTCTTGACAGAGCTTTTATGGAGCTTGTTCTGAAAACATCCGAAAAATCCGACAGCAAATTTATGTCCGAATATTTTAAAGCAACAGTATTTTATAATAATGTAAAAACAGCCATAAGAGGTGCAAAAGCCGATTGTGACAGGGATTTTCTTGAAATTGCAATCTGTGATGTGCAGGACTTCCCCCGTTCAAGGGTTATTGAGGCAAGCGTAAAGGGACTTGAACCAACGCTTGATGTGCTGTCAAAAATCTCGGCATACGGCTGTAACAAGGCTGTTGAAGAGTACAAGGCTTCTCCGTCGGCATTTGAAAAATTTGTTGACAACAGGCTTATGAGCCTTGCAAAAGAAAAATGCAAAAGAAGCGGTGACGGTGCAGATCCGATTACGGGCTATCTAATTGCAAGTGAAACAGAGAAAAAAGTTATTCACATTATTGCAAGCGGAATCCGCACCAAAACAAATTATGAAACCGTAAAAGAAAGGTTGCGTGAAGTTTATGGCTAAAAATATTGCCGTTATCGGCGACAGCGAAAGCATAAAGGGCTTTGCGGCAATCGGCATGGACATTTATCCGTGTGATGACAACGAAAACGCACCGCATCTTTTCAGAAAGATTGCTGACGGTGACAACTATGCGGTAATTTTTATTACCGAGGAAATGTTCGGACTTGTTGAAAAAGAGCGAAAAAGATATGAAGAAAGGCTCATTCCTGCCGTTATTCCTATCCCCGGTGTAAAAGGCAATACGGGAATCGGCATAAAAAGACTGTCGTCATTCGTTGAAAAGGCAGTCGGTTCGGACATTATCTTCAATGATTGAGGTGTAAGAATTTGAAATCTGGAATTATAACTAAGGTAGCAGGCCCTCTGGTAATTGCCGAGGGTATGCGTGATGCCGATATGTTCGATGTTGTGCGTGTAAGCAGTCAGCGACTTATCGGTGAAATAATTGAGATGCACGGTGACAGGGCATCAATTCAGGTATATGAAGAAACTTCGGGACTCGGACCCGGTGAGATTGTTGAATCCACAGGCGCTCCGCTTTCCGTTGAACTCGGTCCGGGACTTATCGGTTCAATTTATGACGGTATTCAGCGACCGCTTAACGAAATTATGAAGGTTGCCGGCACAAACCTCAAAAGAGGCGTTGATGTTCCGTCACTTGATCACAAAAAGAAGTGGCATTTTACTCCCCTTGTTAAAAAGGGCGACACAGTTGCGGCAGGCGACACACTCGGTACTGTTCAGGAAACACACGCTGTTCTTCACAGGATTCTTGTTCCGAACAAAACAGGCGGTGTTGTTGAGAGCATCAGCGAGGGCGATTTTACAATTGACGAAACAGTTGCCGTTCTCAAAACAGACAAGGGCAATGTTGAGATTAATATGTGTACAAAATGGCCTGTTCGTGTGGGCAGACCGTACAAAAGAAAGCTCTCCCCCGACATTCTTCTTACCACAGGTCAAAGACCTATTGACACACTCTTTCCGCTTGCAAAGGGCGGTGTAGCCGCAGTTCCGGGACCGTTCGGTTCGGGCAAAACTGTTGTTCAGCATCAGCTTGCAAAGTGGGCGGCTGCCGATATTATCGTATATATCGGTTGCGGTGAGCGTGGCAACGAGATGACCGATGTTCTTAACGAGTTCCCCGAACTTAAAGATCCACGCACAGGCAACTCTCTTATGGAGAGAACCGTGCTTATTGCAAACACATCCGATATGCCTGTTGCCGCCCGTGAGGCATCTATCTACACAGGCATTACTATTGCCGAGTATTTCCGTGATATGGGTTACACGGTTGCACTTATGGCTGACTCAACATCCCGCTGGGCAGAGGCTCTCCGTGAAATGTCCGGCCGTCTTGAAGAAATGCCGGGTGAAGAGGGTTATCCCGCATACCTCGGCAGCCGACTTGCACAGTTCTATGAAAGAGCAGGCCGTGTTATCGTAAACGGCAGTGAGGACACGGAAGGCGCACTCTCGGTTATCGGTGCTGTATCACCTCCGGGCGGTGATATTTCAGAGCCTGTATCACAGGCAACACTCAGAATCGTTAAGGTATTCTGGGGACTTGACGCAAACCTTGCTTACAAACGGCACTTCCCTGCAATTAACTGGCTGACAAGTTATTCGCTTTATACAGACCGACTTGCAGATTGGTTCTCAAAGAATGCCGCTCCCGACTTTATGGAGCTTCGTGGCAAACTTATGACATTATTACAGGAAGAAAGCGAGCTTCAGGAAATTGTAAACCTTGTCGGTATGGACGCACTTTCCGCACCCGACAGACTTAAGCTTGAAACCTCCCGTTCAATCCGTGAGGATTATCTGCACCAAAACGCATTTGACCCGACAGACACATACACATCTCTCGGCAAGCAGGTGCTTATGATGCGTGCAATTCTTGCTTACTATGACAAAGCAAAAGAGGCTCTTGCAAACGGTGCAGACATTGAAATGCTTGTCAACCTTCCTGTTCGTGAACGCATAGGAAGATATAAATATGTACCCGAGGATAAGGTTCGGGACGAGTTCGAGTCAATCAAGGCTCTGCTTGATTCGGAAATTAAGGATGTACTTGAAAGGAGTGAGGACTGATGCCAAAGGAATACCGCACAATACGAGAGGTTGCAGGTCCTCTTATGATGGTAAGTGATGTTGAGGGCGTAACATATGACGAACTCGGCGAAATTGAACTTCCGAACGGTGAAACACGCCGTTGCAAGGTTCTTGAGGTTGACGGCTCAAACGCACTTGTTCAGCTTTTTGAATCAGCCGCAGGCATTAACCTTGCAAATTCAAAGGTAAGATTTTTAGGTCGTTCAATGGAACTTCCCGTATCTCCCGATATGCTTTCACGAGTATTTGACGGTCTTGGAAATCCGATTGACGGCGGTCCTGCTCTTATTCCCGAAAAAAGACTTGACATCAACGGAACACCTATGAACCCTGCCGCAAGAAACTATCCGCAGGAATTTATTCAGACAGGTATTTCAGCAATTGACGGACTTAACACACTTGTAAGAGGACAGAAGCTGCCTATCTTCTCGGCATCGGGTCTGCCCCATGCCCAGCTTGCCGCTCAGATTGCAAGACAGGCGGCTGTAAGAGGCAAGGACGAGCAGTTTGCCGTTGTATTTGCCGCAATGGGTATTACATTTGAAGAATCCGACTACTTTGTTCAGTCGTTTAAAGAAACAGGCGCCATTGACAGAACCGTAATGTTTGTAAACCTTGCAAACGATCCTGCCATTGAGCGTATTGCAACTCCTAAAATGGCACTCACGGCGGCTGAATATCTTGCATTTGACAGAGGAATGCACGTTCTCGTTATTATGACCGACATCACAAACTATGCCGATGCGCTCCGTGAGGTTTCTGCCGCAAGAAAAGAAGTTCCGGGCAGACGAGGCTATCCGGGTTATATGTACACAGACCTTGCAACATTGTATGAAAGAGCCGGCAGACTTAAAGGCAAAGAGGGTTCAATCACTCTTATTCCGATTCTTACAATGCCCGAAGATGACAAGACTCACCCGATTCCTGACCTTACAGGCTACATTACAGAAGGTCAGATTATCCTATCCCGTGAGCTTTACAGAAAGGGAATTACTCCGCCGATTGATGTTCTTCCGTCACTTTCAAGACTTAAAGACAAGGGTATCGGCCCTGACAGAACCCGTAAAGACCACGCCGCAACCATGAACCAGCTTTTTGCCGCTTATGCAAGAGGTAAAGACGCAAGAGAACTTATGATAATTCTCGGTGAGGCGGCTCTTACCGATATGGATAAAAAGTACGCTGAATTTGCCGAGGCATTTGAGCGTGAGTATGTTTCACAGGGTTATGACGCAAACCGTTCAATTGAAGAAACACTTGACATCGGCTGGAAGCTTTTGCATATTCTTCCCAGAAGTGAACTTAAACGAATTAAGGACGATATGCTTGACGAGTTTTACGGTAAAGAATAATCGCATTGAAGGTGTTTGCTAATGGCAGTTATGAATGTTAATCCCACCCGTATGCAGTTGACAAAGCTGAGAAAACAGCTTGCAACAGCTACCCGTGGTCATAAAATGTTAAAAGACAAGCGTGACGAACTGATGCGCCGATTTCTTGACCTTGTAAGAGAAAACAAGGAGCTTCGTGAGAAGATTGAAAGAGAGCTTACAGAGTGCAACAACCACTTTGTGAACGCAAGTGCGGTTATGTCAAAAGAGGCTCTGGACGCCTCATTGATGTCACCGAAGCAGAGAATTGACCTTGAGCTTTCTTCAAAAAATGTTATGAGCGTTGATATTCCGCAGTTTTCATCAAGCACACGAACAAGCAATGAGGGCGATATTTTTCCCTACGGTTTTGCGTTTACTTCGTTTGAACTTGATGATGCGGTTATGTCGCTCAACGAGCTTTTGCCCGACCTGATAAGGCTTGCTGAAATTGAAAAAAGCTGTGAGCTTATGTCGGCAGAAATTGAAAAGACACGCCGCCGTGTTAATTCGCTTGAGCATGTTATGATTCCGAGATATCAGGAAACAATCAAGTATATTTCGATGAAACTTGAAGAAAATGACCGCAGCAGTCGTACAAGGCTGATGAAGGTTAAGGATATGCTTCTTGACAAGGCACATCATTATTCGGAACACTATAATTAACTACACAACAATTAAAGGGGCTGTTAAAAAACAGCCCCTTGCTTGTCAAAAAATTCTGTAAAATAAAAAAATCAGTACATCAACTGTACTGATTTAATGGAGCGGATGACGGGGCTCGAACCCGCTACCTCCACCTTGGCAAGGTGGCGCTCTACCAGATGAGCTACATCCGCATTTTATTGGTGCCTCCGGGCGGAATCGAACCACCGACACGGGGATTTTCAGTCCCCTGCTCTACCGACTGAGCTATCTGGGCATCATGGCGGGAGTGACGAGGCTCGAACTCGCGACCTCCTGCGTGACAGGCAGGCGCTCTAACCAAACTGAGCTACACCCCCATATATGGTGGTCGCAATAGGACTCGAACCTATGACCCTCTGCTTGTAAGGCAGATGCTCTCCCAACTGAGCTATGCGACCAAGTGGTACCCCGTAGGGGAATTGAACCCCTGTTTCCAGAGTGAAAATCTGATGTCCTAACCACTGAACGAACGGGGCACTCTGGTGCCGCTTATCGGAGTCGAACCAATCACCTACTGATTACAAGTCAGTTGCTCTACCAGATGAGCTAAAGCGGCATTTTTGTGTCTCTCAGGACAAGTATTATTCTACACGAATTCCTCTATTTTGTCAAACATTTTTTATAATTTTTTTTAAAATCTTTTCGACTTTCTTTTTTCTATTTATTTATATAGACTTTTTATTTCTTCCTCGCTATACTTCCTCCTTTCCTGCATCGCTTTGAGTCTATCCTCATTTTCCTCTATCTTCTCTCTTGTTGTAAATGTTCCGATGATTTCTACCGCCCTGACTCCCTGTTCTTGCAAGTATTTCTTGATTTCTAGCAGTCTTGGATAAGTGACCGGTTTTACCCAAGCTTCCGTTCCCGGTCTGTCCAGAGAATTCAGCTGTAACTTTCGATAGGATAAAGTCTTTACAAAGTCCGCATATTCTTTTAAATCCTCCAAGGAGGTGTTGATTCCCTCAATCAAAAACAATTCCAAATCAATCTCTCCCTGAAATCGGGAAGATAATTTTCGCAATCCCTCCAGTAACAGTTCTATTCGGTATCCGGGATAGGCTCTTCCTATTTTTTCAAAAACCTCTTGTTTCACGGTATGCAAACTCGGCATAATGAGATCCGCCTCTTGAATCTCTTCCAACACATCTTCTCGATACAATAGTAAAGAGTTGGTAATCACCGCTATTTTTACAGAATAATGCTGCTTAATATAGCGGATAATCTTTCCCAAATCCAAGCTCAATGTCGGCTCTCCGCTTCCGGAAAAGGTAACATAATCGGGCTTCACCTGTTGAAGTGCCTCTTCCAGCTCCTGTTTAAAATCCTCAAAAGAAATGAAATGTTTTCTTTCCACTGTCCAATCTTTCGTAGGACCGCATTCACAAAAAACACAATTCAAATTACAACTCTTCGGAATTACAATGTCCATTCCCAAAGAAATTCCCAATCTTCTTGAGGGAACCGGACCAAACACATATCTAGCCATTTTTCCTTCCTTTCTTAACTATGGAATATTATTCCTCAAAGAATTTCGGTGCCGCCGTAATTTTTAACTCTTCTGTGATTTCAAAAACCAAAGGCTTTCCTGTCGGCAAGTTCAGCTCCATAATTTTTTCATCACTAATCTTCAATAAATGTTTCACCAAAGCTCGCAGGCTGTTTCCATGAGCAACGATTAAAATATTTTTTCCCTTTCGGATTTCGGGAGAAATATTCTCATTCCAATAAGGAAGCACCCTTGCAATCGTATCCTTTAAACTTTCCGCCAAAGGAATTTCGCTGTCCTTTAACTCTTTGTATTTCGGATCCTTTCTTGCGGATCTTTCATCTTCTTTGTCCATGGCGGGAGGCTGAATATCAAAGCTTCGTCTCCAAATATGTACCTGCTCTTCTCCATATTTTTTTGCAGTTTCCGCCTTATTCAGACCTTGCAAAGCTCCATAGTGTCTTTCGTTTAATTTCCAAGTTTTCAACACCGGTAAATAGAGCATATCCAATTCTTCCAAAATATATTGCAAGGTTTTAATCGCCCTTTTTTGATAAGAAGTAAAACAAAGGTCAAAATTGATCTTCTGAGATAATAAAGCTTTTCCGGCATCTTTTGCTTCTCGAATTCCCATTTCCGACAGGTCTACATCCGCCCAGCCTGTAAAACGATTTTGCAAATTCCATTCACTCTGTCCATGTCTTACCAATACCAACTTCATACTTTCCTCCTATTTTTTAAATCTTCTCCTCATCTTCTCAAGACCTCTTTCCAAAAAAACAAAAAAACTCTATCTTACTCTTTCCAAATAAAATAAAGTTCTCACTACGAAAATGGAGGCGACGACCAGATTTGAACTGGTGATGGAGATTTTGCAGACCTCTGCCTTACCGCTTGGCGACGTCGCCATTATGATATAAAGTGGTGCCCAGAGGCGGAATCGAACCACCGACACGGGGATTTTCAGTCCCCTGCTCTACCGACTGAGCTATCTGGGCATCATGGCGGGAGTGACGAGGCTCGAACTCGCGACCTCCTGCGTGACAGGCAGGCGCTCTAACCAAACTGAGCTACACCCCCATATATGGTGGTCGCAATAGGACTCGAACCTATGACCCTCTGCTTGTAAGGCAGATGCTCTCCCAACTGAGCTATGCGACCGATACCTTTGTAGTATACACCATTTTCCTGTTTAATGCAAGTTTTTTTTATTTTAAAAATAAATTCGCAAACAAGACTTTATTATTTATTGGAAAATTTAACATTTTTGACAGCAATAACTTTTCTTCCATCTTTCCCTGATATCGAGCTTGTAACAGACAGTAATGAAACAAGCGGGCAAAATCTTTTCTTTCACAAGGGCTGTTAACCAACTCTTCAACAAACCATAGTACTTCAGCGACACTGATATTGTCTTTCACTTCCAAAAAGTCAATTAGAGACTGATATACTTTAATTTTAGCAGCAATCTGCTTTGTATCCGTATACTCTTTGATATTTTTCTGAATGTTCTTATACGATTGATGTTCTTTCCAATCCAATTTCTCTTCCAAACACTGTAAAATATCCTGTTCATTTCCTTCAAAAAATTCGTAACACTCCTTGCTCACCCCTAACTCTTGATACCCGGCTCTCGGGACAAATACCTGAATCGAACGGGAACGAATCGTCGATAAAATATTCTTTCTCGTTGTCCATAGAAGAAAAAAGGTATTCTCTCCGGGTTCCTCAATGGATTTCAGTAAGGCATTGGCACTCTCTTTTCGTAAATCTTGAATATTCGGCAAGATAAAAATCTTTCGCTCTCCCTCATAGGAAGTCTCATGAAAACTGCTTTCCGCCTCTCGAATATCCTCTATGTTTAAATGTTCCAATACATGCACATCGGCATAAACGCCTTTCTGAATTCGCTGACAAACAGGACAGGAATCACAATAGTAATTTTCTTCTTCAACACAACAAAGAGCCTTTGCAAAAGAAAGCACGGCTTTTTCCAAACGGGAGCTGTCTTCTCCGTAAAATAAATAGGTTCCCGATTTTTTCTTTTTTTGAATATCCTTTCGAATCCATTCTTCTAACATTATCTTTCAGCCTTTTCAATTTTTCTTAATACCTTTACTTGTTCTAAAGCCAAACCGGAACCCCTTACTACACTTTCCAGAGGATTTTCCGCCAGGGTTACTTTCAAGCTGGTATATTTTTCCACCATTTCCGGAAAATTACGAATCAAAGATCCTCCTCCTGTCATGACCATTCCTTTATCAACAATATCGGAAGCCAGTTCCGGTGGAGTTTGTTCCAAGACACTTTTAATACATCTTACAATTTCCATCAAAGAGTCCATAATTGCTTCTCGAATTTCTTCAGAACCGATACTGATCGTCTTGGGAAGTCCCATCATCAAATCTCTTCCCTTGACCTCCATCATCTCTTCTTCCTCCAAAGGAAGGGCGGTTCCAATTTTGATTTTAATTTCTTCCGCCGTCTTATCTCCAATCAGTAGATTATGAGTTTTTTTGATATATTTAATAATACTTGCATCAAAATTATTTCCGGCAATTCGAATGGTTTTACTTACTACGGTTCCTCCCAAAGAAATGACTGCAATATCCGTAGATCCCCCTCCAATATCGATAATCATATTTCCTTCCGGAGCCGAAATGTCCATACCCGCTCCCAAAGCTGCAGCTCTTGCTTCTTCAATCAAATAGGCTCTTTTTGCTCCGGCGGAAATCGTTGCTTCTAAAACGGCTCTTTTTTCTACCCCCGTAATGTCTACAGGAACACAAATCATAATTTCCGGCATAAAGAAACTATAGGATCCGAATACCTTTTTAATAAAGTATTTAATCATTGACTCCGTAATATCATAGTCTGCAATGACTCCCTCACTCAAAGGTCTTACCGCTACAATACTATCCGGTGTTTTCCCCAACATTTCTTTCGCTTCATTTCCCACTGCCAATATTTTTTTGGTTTCTCTCTCCACCGCTACCACGGAAGGCTCATTCAAAACAATTCTTTTGTGTTTTTTACTATATACCAAAGTATTTGCCGTTCCTAAGTCAATTCCCAATCCTCGATTCAATTTAAAGAATGCCATTCTTATTCTCCTTTATTCTTTTCTAATATCCTATTTCTAAAATTTTCTATTTTTTCCAGATTTCCCTGTAGAAACCAAGCTCCAATTATCGCTTCAAAGCCTGTCGCTTCCCGATATTCCTGATTACTGCAGCTCTTAGGAAAACTTCGAATCCCTGCATTTTTTGCTCTTCTCATAATTGCTTTTTCTTCTTCTGAAAGCTCCACACTTAATATTTGATAATAACGGCTCTGAGCTTTTGCATTGACAAACTGCTTCACCTGATAGTTCAAATGTGAAATATGAAAGCCTTTCTTTACCCAGTATAAGCGTATTTGTGTTTCCCACACGGTATCTCCCAGATAAGCCAAAGCCAGCCCGCTCATTTCACGAACATCTATACTCTCCATGTGGTACTGTCCTTTCCGTCTTTGATTTGAATTCCCAACTCCGCCAATCGATCTCGAATTCGATCTGACAATTCCCAGTTTTTTGCAGCTCTTGCTTCCCTACGAAGCTCCAAAATAAATTCCACTAAATCTACGGTTAAATTTTCCACCTTTGTTTCAACTTCCACTGCAATTCCCAAAACATCGTACAGAATATGATACAGATAGGTCGCTGTTTTCTTTAGAACTTCATATCCCTCTTGATTATAAGGGCTATCCAAAGTTTTATTCAATTCTCGAACCAACTCGAAAAGCACTCCGATGGCTTGAGCCGTATTGAAATCCTCGTCCATGGCTTCGATAAATTTTTCTTCCGTATCTTTCAGAACTTTTTTCAACTCCTCTCCCGAATTTCCTTGAGGATCAATTTTATGTTCCGAAATTTCATGCACACGAATCAAAGAATTTTCCATTCTTTCCAAGGCAATCTTTGCCTGATTTAGTTCTGTATCCGAGAAATTCATCGGTTTTCGATAGTGAGCACTCAACATAAAGAATCGAATGACTTTTCCGGAAAAATGTTTTAAAATATCCCGTAATAAAACAAAATTTCCCAAAGATTTTGACATCTTCACTCCGTCAATATTGATATATCCGTTGTGCATCCAATACTTTGCAAAACTTCCCCCGCAAGAACACTTCGACTGTGCAATTTCATTTTCATGATGTGGAAAAATCAAATCCTGTCCTCCCCCATGAATGTCAAAACTGTTTCCAAAATATTTGTTCGACATGGCGGAACATTCAATATGCCAACCCGGTCTTCCCTTCCCCCATGGAGAATCCCAATGAGGTTCTCCCGGCTTGGAAGCCTTCCATAGTGCAAAATCCAAAGGAGACTCTTTTAGCTCCGTCACTTCAATTCTGGCACCACTTTGTAAATCTTCTATTTTTTGCTTTGATAAAGCTCCGTATTCCTCATGATAGGTGGAAACTCGAAAATAGACATCTCCATTTGCCTCATAGGCATGCCCTTTGTCAATTAAGCTTTGAATCATATCTATCATTTCCTGAATATGTTCCGTCGCCTTGGGACGAAGCATCCCCTCTTCTTTGATGTGCAAACATTTCATGTCTTCCAAGTAGGCTTCAATATAGCGATGAGCTATTTCCTCCACCGTGCTTCCTTCTTCGTTTGCCCGTTTGATCATTTTATCATCCACATCCGTAAAATTTTGAACATACTTTACTTGATACCCTCGATATTCAAAATATCTCCTTACGGTATCAAACACAATAGCCGGTCTTGCATTTCCGATATGAATATAGTTATATACGGTCGGTCCACACACATACATAGATACTTCTTTTTCTTTTCGAGGAACGAAGGTATCCAAAGCTGCACTCAGGGTATTGTATATTTTTATCATAATTTTCCTCCTAAATTTCTGTTTTTCCATTTTTATTGTATCATTTTCTGATAACTTTGACTAGCGATTTAACATTTTTAAATCCTCCGGAGTTGTCAGCTTGATATTGTCATAATCTCCCCTGATTATCTTGACGGAATATCCCAATCTTTCTACAAGAGAAGCATCATCCGTTCCGAAAAATTTATCTTTATAGGCTTGGACATAGGCTTCCTGTAAAATTCCTTTTGGAAATGCTTGGGGGGTGTGGGCTGCAAATAACGTATTTCTGTCCGGAGTCTTTTGTACCAAGCCCTCTTCCGAAATTTGTTTTATGGTGTCTTTCACGGCAACCCCGACCACGGCTCCCGCATATCCTTCCTGCAACACTTCATAAGTCTCCCTCAAATATCTTTCTTTACAAAAGGGTCTCACAGCATCCTGCACGATAATATACTCCATCTCCTCTCCGACTTTCTCCAAGGCGGCATAAATGGAATCCTGTCTCTCCTTCCCTCCGACTGCCACACACTTCAACTTATGAATTCCCGCTTCTTGACAAAGCTTTGTAATATATTCCACATGTTCTTTTTGACTGACAATAATAATTTCATCAACATATTCCGACTTCTCCGCACAGATCAGAGGTCTTAAAAAAAGCGCCTTACCCTGATACTCCAAAAACTGCTTCGGATAATCCAATTGCATTCGTTTTCCCATGCCTGCACAGGCTAGAATAAAACTGCTCTTCTTCCTTATTTTAGAGTTACCACCGTACATCCCAAGCCTCCTTCTCCATGACCTCCTATTCGGAATTCTTTTACATAGGGGCAGGTCTTTAAATAATCCAAAATTCCATTTCGCAAAGCACCGGTTCCCTTTCCGTGAATAACGTAAATTTCATGATATCCGTTCAACAAAGCCCTATCCAAATAGGTTTCCAATTCGTGAATTCCTTCATCCACCATTTTTCCACGCAGATCAATCTCACTTCGTACCGCTATTTTTTTATGCACCTGCACTTGATATCTTTTCTCTTTCTTTTCCTCCGTCACTCGAATTTCATCAAAAGGAACTTCCAATTTCAGAATCCCTGCCTGTACCTGTGCACTTTCTTTCATGGCATTGATTTTCAAAACACTGGCAAATTGATTGATATTTTTAACAAAAACACGATCTCCCTCTTTGAAGTTTGCTTTCTTTTTCATTGTTTTTGTGATAGAAATGGTTTTGTTTTTTTCTTCTTTCAAGGCGGAGCTTAACATATTTAAATTTTTTTGAATTTGTTTTGCCTGCTCTTTGCTGTTTTCTTCTTTTTGAATTTTTTCAATCAGAGCAGAGGCTTTGGCTCGCATTTCATTCATCATTTTTTCGGAATCTTCATAGGCCTTCTTTAGAATTTCATTTTTTTCTCTTTCCAAGTTTCTTCTTTCTTCTTCCCATTTTTGTTGATTCATACGAGCGGCTTCTCTTAGTCCTTCCAATTCTGCCTGCATCCTGTCCAAACTTTCCGATTTATTTTTAATATTATTGATCATAAGCTCGATTTTTTTATTGTCCTCGCTGATATAACTCTGTGCCTTGTCGATAATGTCTTGAGGAACTCCCAAGCGCTTTGCAATCGTCAAAGCGTTGCTCTCACCGGGAATCCCCATCAAAAGACGATAGGTAGGAGACAAAGTAGCCGTATCAAATTCCATGGAAGCGGTTTCAATCCCCTCCTCATTGTATCCATGTGCCTTTACCTCACTGTAGTGAGTGGTAATAATGGCATTGCACTTTTTCTCTTTTAAATAATCAATAATAGACATGGCGAAAGCGGACCCTTCGGTAGGATCCGTTCCGGAACCGAGTTCATCCAATAATACAAGACAATTTCGATGTACTTCCCGTAAAATCTCTTGTAAATTCGTCACATGAGCTGAAAAAGAAGAGAGAGACTGCTCTATACTTTGTTCATCTCCAATGTCTGCAAAGACTCCCTGAAAAAATCCAATCTTCGAATGTTCGGAAGCAGGAATGGGAATTCCGGAAAGAGCCATTAAAGTTAAAAGACCCGCGGTTTTTAGAGCAACCGTTTTCCCTCCCGTATTAGGTCCCGTAATCAATAAAATTCTATAATCTTTTCCAATTTCAAAGGTCAAAGGCACCACTTTTTCTTTTGGAATAAAAGGATGCCTCGCTTTTTCCAAATACAGAATTTCCTTTCCCTGTATCGTAGGAACATGACAGGCTTCTTCTAAACCGAAATTCGCCTTTGCTTGTAGACGATCCAGATATAAAATCATAGTTCCTATCTTATACATCTCATCCTGATGATTTCGAATTTGTTCCGAAAGTCTCAATAAAATCTTTCGAATTTCTTCTTTTTCTTTTGTTTCCAACTCTCTCATCTTATTGTTCAAAGAAACAATGGACAAAGGCTCAATGAAAACCGTTTGTCCGCTGGAAGACCTGTCATGTTCAATCCCCTTAATCAAACCCTTAAAATCCACCTTGACGGGAACTACCATTCTTCCGTCCCGCTCTGTGACAATTCTCTCTTGAAAAGCTACAGCGATACTGGCTTCCTCGAATAATTCATCAAACTTTCGTCGAATATTTTGAGCCAACATTTTCTTATGAATTCGAATGTCCCTTAAATCCAAAGAAGCTTCGTCCTTAATTTGCTTCTCCGAATCCACCGCTTTTGAAATCAAATCTTCTATCAATCGAAGGGGAGACACCTGCCTCATATAATCCCGTAAAGCCTTGTATTTTCCCAAATCTTCCAACTGTGCCTGAAAAATTCTAAAAAATCGCAGATTCATGTTGATATCCCATAACTCATCTACTTCCAAATAGGTTCCAATAAGCTTTATTTTTTCGGTCAAACTGCAAATATCCTTTAAATGCCTTACATCCAAGCCTCCATCATATTGCATAAAATCCATACAATCTTGCACATATACAAACTCCTGTTGTAAGGAACTTAAGTCGTTAAACGGCTTTAAATCTGTCTCTTATACACATCTGACGCTGCCGACGAAGCTAGAAGTGTAG
>OWIW01000818.1_pt1 | contig 19794 bp, 26 predicted proteins | sample 2433821 | NCBI WGS metagenome assembly OWIW01 (sample SAMN05065751, study PRJEB22554) | human gut metagenome | biome: ENVO:2100002; feature: ENVO:00000062; material: ENVO:00002003 | host: Homo sapiens | place: USA | reverse complement strand
GAGATTAGCGAGTGTCTCGTGGGCTCGGAGATGTGTATAAGAGACAGTCTTTGATGTATTTACCCGACAAGCGGATCAGATGAGTAGCTATCATGCTTATGTTGTGCCGCTGTCCGATCTGCATAAGGTCTATAACTATATGGATATGCGCGGGTTGAATGGCTCCACAATCAAAGAAGCGATTGACCGTAAATTTGGAAAAGAAGGAGGAAACTACATTGTAAAGCTGATTGAGGATATCAATGGAAGCGTGCATCAGGATCGGAGTATTGGTGAAAAATTCATGTCAAATATGAAAGCAGCTTCTGTAGCCGGGAACTTAAGAGTTGCAATCCAGCAGCCAACCGCATATGTAAGGGCAGCGATGGAGATTGATCCAAAGTACCTGGCGCGTGGTATGGCGACGATTACGGAAAAGGAACAATGGGAAAAGATCTGCCAATATGCCCCAATTGCACAGTGGAAAGAATGGGGATTTTACCGCATGGAGGTATCAAGACAGATGAAAGATATCATCATGGGTACAGACAGTAGAAAACAGCGTTTTGTGAATGCAACGATGATGCTGGCAGAGAAAGGAGATAAAATTGCATGGAACCGGTTGTGGAGGGCGTGTGAGTATGAGTGCATGGATCGGCACCCGGAACTTAAGAAAGGAACGGAAGAATTCTATGAGCAGGTTGGAGAGCGGTTTAGCGAAATTATAGATAAAACGCAGGTGGCAGATTCTGTTTTGCATCGGACACAGATCATGAGGAGCGAAAACGGATTTAATAAAATGGCAACCAGTTTTATGGCAGAACCGTTGAAAAATTATAATATGCTTTACCGTGCGGAGGCAGCAGTTGTCCAGAAGAAAACGGGAGCCAAGAAGCGTATGGTTAGAGCAGCAGGGGTATTTACAGCCAGTAATTTTATGACAGCAGCGGCAGCAGCGGTCATTGATGCCATGAGGGACGATGATAAAGATAAAAAGTGGATTGAAAAATACCAGGAGAATGTAAGAAGTAATTTTATTGATGGAATGAATCCGCTGACTTATATCCCGTATGTGAAAGATGTGACCTCAATTATACAGGGATATACCCCTGGAAGGGCAGACTTGTCGGCATTCCAAGATATTAAATATGCATTGGATAAAATAGAAAAGCTGTATCAGGGGGACAGCAAACTGACCCCGCAATATGTAATCCTATACACTGCGCAGGCATGCAGCAAATTAACTGGAATTCCAATAAAAAGTATTATGCGGGAAGCAGAAGGATTGATCAATACGGCGGTAAACGCAATGGATGGAAAAGCAGATTACGAATGGACAAAACAGAAATATGAAATTAGAAATAAAGAAAACCTGAAACGGTATGCAAAGATTATGCTGGAAGCGTATGAGGGAGGAAATGCAGGACTTGCGAAGGAGATCAAGGAGGATTTGAACCAGGCTGGAATTGATAACGAATCAATTTCCCGTAAATTGAATACGATAGTGAAATCAGAATTGATCAATGATACCATGGTAGATCCGGATGTAGACCGTGCAGCGGAAGCGTTGATGAAAATGGATGTTTTTGCTTATGAGGAGGCCTATGATAATCTGAAAAAAGCCGGGTATGCAGATAAGCTGATTAAGTCAGTGATAGAAAAGCGGGTGAGGCAGCTTTCCGGAGGAAAAGAGGCGGAAACCGATCCGGAAATAGAACGGAAGACAGAGCAGGAAGCGCTTTATGATGATATCCTGGATTCCGGGGAAGGCTCTTATGTAAGCAAATATACGCTGTCAGAGCTAAAGAACGCTGCTGATCTGTTTGATGGTACGGACATGAAAACAGAAAAGGCCTTCGAGACTGTTGCAGGGGAGATCCTGAAGGAGAAAATGGAGAAAGGGAAGACGAAAAAAGAAGCGGTATCAGAAATCCGTCAGGTATTAACTGGAAAGTATAAGCCGCTGTGGCAGCAGGGCAATGCGGCTGAAAAAGCAAAAATTATGGCAAAGGTGAAGCTATTTAAGGTAAACGGGGAGTATCTTTACCAAGGTTACGATTTTCGGAACTGGAGGGAAAAATAGAGAATAGCAGCAGGTAAAGCGTGTAAACGATAAGCGGGGAAAATCTCCCCGCTTTTTCAGCTTTCGCGTCATAGGTGCATCGATTACTGGAAAACAAGACAGATACGCGCGCACACGCGCGCGCGCGTATCTGTTAGAAGAAAGACCATTTTTTAATCAAAAGACGGTTGAAAAAACCATACAAAACCGGACAAAACTGGACAGTAAAATGAGGGTGGGGGAAAAGGAATGGTGCTTATGCTACACTCCAAAGAGAGGGGGTAAGACATGGCTAGGCAGCAGTGGAAGGAATGGACACAAAATAAAGAGAATTTATCCGTTCTGACTGCATGGGCCAGGGCTGGGTATAACGATGAGGAAATTGCAGACCGGATCGGGATCAGCCGGTCTACCCTGGCCGCATGGAAGAAAAAATATGAATCCGTGTCAGAAGCCCTGTATGCCGGAAAGGATTTTTCTAATGCATTGGTAGAACACAGCCTGTTTCAAAAGACCCAGGGATATGAAGTGACCGTAAAAAAGCCGGTTAAGCTGAAAAAAACCTATTACGATGAGACAGGAAGAAAGGAACGGGAGGAAGAGGTTATTGAATATGCAGAGGAAACAAAATATATCGAACCGGATATAAAAGCTATCATGTTTTGGCTGAAAAACAGGAAGCCGGATGAGTGGAAAGAAAAAGTGATTGAAAAAGACGGGGAGAATGAAGACGGTACCGGTGTGGTTGTTTTGACATCCACACAGATACAGGAATTGAAAGAAAGGATAGAGAATGAAGAAGATAGAGGAGAATAAAATCATATGGGCTCCGCAGGGAAGGCAGCAGCTAATGATGTCAAGAACGGAGTTTGAAGCTCTGTACGGAGGCGCAGCAGGGGGAGGAAAATCGGATTATTTGATTGCGGAGGCATTAAGGCAAGTTCATGTGCCATATTACAGGGCTATTATTTTCAGAAAAACAATCCCGGAACTGGAAGATTTAATCGGGCGGTCTCACGAACTGTATCAGAACGCATACCCCAAAGCAAAGTATAATGAGGTGAAACATGCATGGAGGTTTCCGAGTGGAGCAATCATCTATTTTGGAAATATGCAGCATACAAAAGACAAACTGAAATATCAGGGACGCCATTTTGATTTTGTAGGATTTGATGAATTAACACATTTTGCTGAGGAGGAATATGAATATCTCTTTTCCCGTGCGAGATCATCCGGACCTGGACTCAGGTGTTATATCCGTGCGACGGCCAACCCGGGAGGACCAGGTCATCCATGGGTAAAGGCCCGGTTTATCACGCCAGCCAAGCCAGAAACGAGAATGGTACAGAAGGTAAGCATAAAAGGGCCTGGAGGAAAGAACATAGAAATGGTAAGAGATCGTATTTTTATTCCAAGTTCTGTATTTGATAATCCGATTTTGCTGGAAAACAACCCGGATTATATCGCTTCCCTGGCGATGCTTCCAGAAGCAGAACGAAATGCGCTGCTTTATGGTGACTGGAACTCATTTGAGGGTCAGGTATTTACAGAATGGAAAGACGATCCGGAAAACTACGATACACAGCAGAACACCCATGTGATTGCGCCGTTCCGGATCCCAGACGGATGGGTGATTGGAAGAAGCTATGATTTCGGGTATGCAAAACCGTTTTCGGTCGGCTGGTACGCTATTGACTATAAAGGATGTATCTACCGGATCAGGGAGTTATATGGATGCGTAGCCGGGGAATGTAATAAGGGAATCAAGATCGATCCGGCTGAGCAGGCAAGGAGAATTAAGGAAATCGAAGAGACGGATGAAAATTTGAAAGGAAGAAAAATCGTAGGGATAGCGGACCCTTCCATCTTTGACAGGAGCCGTGGGGAATCCATTGCCGATATTATGGAAAAGGAAGGGGTCTACTGGTCCCCTGGTGATAACCATAGAATCGCCGGTAAAATGCAGTATCACTACCGCCTGGCGTTTGATGAAGGCGGACGGTCCATGTTCTATGTATTCCGGAATTGCAAAGAATTTATCAGGACGATACCGCAGCTGGTATATGATGATAAGAATGTAGAGGATATTGATACGACACAGGAAGATCATATCTATGATGAATGCCGATATTTTCTTATGGAACATATGATTGCACGCCGTAATCCGGTGAAAAAAACGGTCCAGTTGGAGGACCCTCTTGATTTATACAAAGAAGAACGGGAAAAAACATATCAAGTAATGAGAGTATAGGTGATGAGATGGAAGCAGAGGAGATCAGGAAAGAAGCAATTGGAAAAAAAGAAATAGAAGAAGCATTAAAGACGATGCTGAAATATAAGGCTGCAAAAGCAAATTATACGACAAAGATTATTAATGCGGAGGAGTGGTGGAAAAGCAATCATTGGGAGAGGTTTGAAACTGGTAAAGAGAACCGGAATGATCCAAAACCAGTAAGTGGTTGGATGTTTAATTCCATTATTAATAAGCACGCGGATTTCATGGACAATATCCCGTGTCCTGCCATTCTTCCCCGTGAGAAGTCAGATGAGCAGGCTACAAATATCTTGACACAGGTAGTGCCGAAGGTGTTAGAGCAGAATCATTTTGAAGAGGCATATTCCGATTGCTGCTGGGATAAGTCCAAGATAGGAACAGGAATCTATGGGGTATTCTGGAACAAGGAAAAGGAACATGGCCTTGGGGATATCGAGATAAAGAAAGTTGACGTATTAAATATACACTGGCAGCCAGGTATAGAAGATATTCAAAAATCCAAGAATCTTTTTTCTGTGGATTTGCGTGACCGAGATGATCTGATTAATGAGTATCCGGAATTGAAAGAACAGCTTCTGGGACAGCAGATTATTTATAAGCCGGAATATATCTATGAAAGCAATATAGACACAACGGAAAAAGTTCAGGTGATTGACTGGTATTATAAAAAACGTACATGGGTAGAAACTGAAGGGGAGAAGGTAATCAAGGAAGTTCTGCATTACTGCAAGTTTGTGCCGGGAGTTTTATTATACGCTTCGGAAAATGATCCAGAACTGAAGGACAGGGGCTGGTATGACCATAGTATGTATCCTTTTGTATTTGACCGCCTTTTCCCAGAGAAAGGAATGCCGGTTGGTTTCGGATACATAGATATTATGGTAAATCCACAAGAATATGTGGATAAGCTGGATCAGGTGATCCTAAAAAATGCGGTTTTAAACAGACCAAGATATTTCATAAAGGATGCAGCGGGAATTAATGAAGAGGAATTTACGGATATCTCAAAGGATCTTGTACATACGACCTCAGATGTAGATGAAAGGAATTTGAGGCAAATAGAGCCTCCTAAAATGTCTGATATTGTAATAACAGCCAGGCAGGATAAGGTGGAGGAAATCAAAGAGACCTCAGGGAACCGTGATTTCTCACAGGGGAGCACCACATCGGGAGTGACGGCAGCTTCCGCAATCGCGGCATTGCAAGAAGCCGGAAGCAAGTTAAGCCGTGATATGATTCATGGGACGTATGCCGCATACAGTCAGGTTGTGATCATGGTGATTGAACTGATTCGCCAGTTTTATGATATGCCCAGATGTTACCGCATTACGGAACCGAACGGAACAGGAAACTACATTACATTTGATAATGGAATGATTCAGTCACAAACGCAGGTATTCATGGATCAGACGATCATGATTCGAAAGCCAGTCTTTGATATTAAGGTATCGGCACAGAAGGCTAGTCCATACAGCAGGATTGCAGCCAATGAACTTGCAAAAGAATTATATGGAATGGGGATCTTCAATCCGGAGAATGCGGACCAGGCACTGGCAGTATTAACCATTATGGATTTTGACAGAAAAGAAGAGGTAATAAAAAAGGTTTCCGAAAATAAAACTCTGTATGACCAGGTACAACAGCTGAAGATGGCAGTGCAGCAGATGGCCGGAGTCATCGCCCAGTCTACAGGGGATAACCGGCTGCAAACAGTTCTTCCGGCCGTATTAGGGACGGGAGAGATGCCTTCTGTTTCTGACGCAGGGGATACGAGGAGCCAGGAAGTGAATAGCCTGGGGGAAGGGGTGAAAAAAGAAAATAAGAGGGTACAAGACAGTCGGGAAAAGACAAGGCAGGCTACGCAGATCGGAGAATAAATGACAGTGATAAGAATGGAATATCAAGAAAAGGCAGGATATGTAATTAGCATCAGAGGACATGCGGGATATGGTGCTGCAAATCATCTTCCGCAAGGCTGTGACGTGGTGTGTGCAGCTATTTCCACCCTTGCGTGTACTTTGCTGGAAACCATAAGAATCATGGGGAGTTTAGGAAAATTGGATCTGATGGATAGCCAATGTGAATCAGGGGATATCAGGATTCGTGTGAAGGCGAAACGGGAGAGACAGGATGAACTAAAAACCACAATTCATACGATTTTTACCGGATTTCAAATGCTGAATGAAGAGTATCCGGCATTTGTAACGATAAGCAAATGAGGGTGGGGGAAAAGAAAATGCAGATATGATAAGCTACAGGAAACAGAACAGAAAGGAGACTATATGAAGCATAGAACAGTGATGACCTTAAACCTGTTTGATGGAGAAGGAGCGGGAGGAGCCGAAGGCACGGTGAGTGAAGGCTCTGCCACAGTGACAGAAGGGGAAGCAGGGGAAGGTCAGGAAGAAGCGCAGGGAGTCGGAGAGGAAGGAAACAAGAATCAAAAGACACCGAAAGAGAGGCAGAAGGAATTTGAAACCTTGATTGAAGGCGAATACAAGGATCTTTTTGATTCCAGGATTCATGAAGCAGTATCATTAAGAGATGCAGAGGCCGTAAGGCTGAACAGACAGCTTACCGAGTATGTACCGCTTATAAACCTTCTTTCGGAGCATTTCGGAGTGAAGAGCGGGAATGTGGAAGATATTATCAAGGCGATAGAAGATGATAATGACTTCTACGAATCAGCAGCATTAAAAGAAGGGCTGTCAGTCGAGCAGTACAAAAATATGCTAAAAATGAAGGCAGAAAACAGCCAATTAATCGAGATGCAGCGAAGGAGCGAACAGATCCGTCAAAGAGATCTGGCCTGGGCGAGATGGGACCGGGAAGCGGGAGAATGCAGAAAGCATTTTCCAGAATTTAATATGGAAAAAGAGTTACAGAATCCGGGCTTTATTCAGCTTTTAGGCGCCGGATGGGATGTGGAAGGCGCTTATAAAGCAGTCCATCATGATGAGATCGTCAGCGGAATCATGGTACAGACTGAAAAAAGTACGAAGAAGCAGGTGGCAGACACCATACGGTCCGGGTATTCCCGGCCAACCGAAAACCAGATTGCAGGAAATGCGGCTTCAACATCGAAAATAGATGTAAGCAAAATGAGCAATGAGGAGATGCTTGAACTGATTAAGAGAGCCAGAAGCGGAGAAATTATAAGCTTATAGGGGACAAGCGGGGCCGGCAAGTGAATATTGCAGAAAAAGAATCACTGATAGTAGGAGGAAAAACCATGCAGAAATATAAAATAAATTTGAGACTTTTTGAAACATCTATGAATACAAACGTTACCACGGATGATGGATTATCCGTAGAGATGAAAACGTTCTATGACAAAAATCTGTTAAGAAACGCAGAACCAAACCTGGTGCATGATCAGTTTGCACAGGAAAGAGATATTCCCAAAAACGGAGGAAAGAAAATCGAATTCAGAAAATACGATGCTCTTGGGAAAGCACTGACTCCATTAACTGAGGGAGTGACACCGAATGGAAAGAAACTGAGCGTTACCAATCTGGAGGCGGAGGTAAAGCAGTACGGAGATTATGTATCCCTGTCTGATGTACTGACCATGACCTCCATAGATAATAATATTATCGAAGCCGGTAACCTAATTGGGGCGCAAGCTGGGGAGACCCTGGATACGATTTCAAGGGAAGTATTAAATGCGGGAACCAATGTCCAGTATGCAGAAGGACAGGTGAGCGTACGAACGGAAATAACATCTGAAATGAAACTGACTGTAAAGGCGATTAAACTTGCAGCCAGATTTTTAAGAGTGCAGAATGCTCCTAAAATCGATGGAAGCTACTTCGCGATTATTCATCCTGATTGCGCGTATGATATCAAAAACGATCCGGATTTTATCAGTGTCGTGAAATATAAAAACCCTGAAAGAATCTATAAAGGAGAAATCGGAGAGCTGGACGGGGTGCGCTTTGTAGAAACGACGGAGGCGAAGAAATTTGCAAGTGCCGGAAAAGAAAACGTGGACGTCTACTCCACTCTTGTGATGGGAGCCAACGCCTATGGAACAACAAAAGTAGAAGGCGGAGGTTTGCAGACAATTATTAAACAGCTGGGATCCGGAGGAACTGCTGATCCGTTAAACCAGAGGGCAACAATCGGGTGGAAAGCGATGAAAGTAACTGAAATCCTGTCGCAGCAGTATATGATAAGAATTGAGAGTGCATCGACATTTAACGATCATAAAGCAAACTAAAGGAGGAAGAAATATGGCAGCGAGAGCAGAAAAGAATGAGGCTATAAAAGAGAACGGGACTGTAAAAGAGAACATGGAAGCAGGAGGAAGGGAAGCCTCCGGAGATACGCGAGATCTGGTAAAGTTCCGCCTGTTTAAAGACAATGATAAATATAGTGCTCCCGTGTTTGTAGGGGTAAATGGTGTGGGGTATCTGGTAAAACGCGGAGAAGAGGTAGAAATGCCGAGATCAGTATATGAGGTACTGAAAAACTCGGAGGACCAGGTCTCCGAGGCAGGAAAAATTATGAAAGAGGCAGAATACTCAGAATAAAAGAGGGGTATAAGGTATGATTACTGTAAGCGGGAGAGAGCTGATAATCCCTATTGATGAAAGGCAGATAGGAACAACCTATGATAATAACTCGGAAGTAAAGTTATTCTATATTGACCGGCTGCATCGTGGAATTGATATCAGTGATTTAACCTTTCGCCTGGATCTGGAATATAAAGGAGAACAAAAGGATACCTGTATTATCGATAAAACCGTTAGCGATCAGGGCATTCTATTAAGCTGGAGTGTATCGGACAATGCTTTGCGTGACATTGGAACGGTATGGATATCCCTGCGTGGTTTTAACGGCGACGGGGAGGTAAAATGGGCGACAAACAAGGGCGCATTTTATGTTGGTGATACAGTAAATACACCCGGTACATACAGTGGAGGCTTAACAGAGCTGGAGCAGTTGGAAAAAAAGATTGAGGAGAAAATAAGCGAAACCGGTCAGGCAGCAGACCGGGCGACGCTCTCCGCGAATCAGGCGGATGCGGCCGCCACAAGAGCTAATCAAGCCGCTACAGGAGTGGAAGCGGCAATCACGAGAGCCAATCAGGCGGCCGTAGGTGTAGAGGAGGCCATAGACAGGGCGAACACGGCGGCCGGAACGGTAGAGCAGGCAGTGATTAATGCGAATACAGCAGCTCAGGGGGCAAATGCCGCCGCAGGAACTATAAATACAGTGAAGGAACAGGCGCAAGCAGCAGCGGAAGCAGCGAATGCGGCCAAGTCAAGAGCGGATACGGCAGCTGCGAACGCCTCCAGTAAAGCGGAAACGGCGAATCTTGCAGCACAGGCAGCCAATGCAGCAAAGACAAATGCGGAATCGGCAGCGGAAGCAGCGAATGCGGCTAAATCGAGAGCAGATACAGCTGCTACGAATGCGGACAGCAAAGCGGAAGCAGCGAACAATGCGGCCCAGAGTGCAAACTCTGCCGCAGAAACCGTAAACACAGCCAAGGAACAGGCGAAAGCGGCAGCAGAAGCGGCAAACGTTGCGGCACAGGCGGCCAATGCAGCGAAAATAAATGCAGATACGGCAACCCAGGCAGCCAATACGGCAGCAGGTAATGCAAATGGAAAAGCAACATTGGCAAATGAAAAAGCTGCGTATGCACAGACACAGGGTGACTATGCAAAGGCACAGGGAGAGGCGGCACATGAGGCAGCGAGCGGAGACGCTTCCGACCGAACGGTAAATACCTTTGATGCCGTAACAGATGAATTTCCTGTTATAGGAAATGGAAAGAAACTGAGAAACTTATTTGGGACATTAAAGAAATTCTGTGAGGATTTTAATAATATAAGAAACGGTCTTATTACGGTGGGAAAGTTGATAAATGATGGCCTCTGCACGGAAGAAGGCTATGCACTGGATGCACGTTTTGGAAAAATTTTAAAAGATCAGCTTGATAAGCAAAATAGTGATTTAAGCAACCAAAGAAGGACTATCACCCGCGTGCGTGTTGCTATAACCAATGGAGTGGGCACGTATAATGTAACTCAGGTCGGCTTATCTGGCGGAAATTGCATACCGGTAATATACAGCATGTCGGACGGCATATTTTGGTCTGAAGTATCAGTCGCCATACAAAATGATTTGGTCGTTGTTGGATTCAGTAGTGGACAGAGCGGTTTGGCCGAAGTCAATATATTTTCCTTCGAATGATCAATTTACCGTTACTGGTATTGACCATATAATTTCCCATTGTGCTGTTTTAGGATCATACCTTACCAGATTGACACCGTTATTATAAAATTCCAGTGACGATTTTGATCCATCGTTATGTTTAAAAACAAAATATCTTTTTTCGCCGTCAGTGCCGAATTCCATACCATTAACGTTTCCAACGATAGCTAAATCACTATTTAACAGATCCCGCCAGGCCTATTGACAATGCATACTAAGGCGGGCCAGCCCCCGGAGTAATCCGGGGGACATATCACTAATTTGCACGAATAAGAAACTCGTCAACCTAACCCGTGAGGGTCGTATATTTCAGAATGGAGGTACATGGTGAAAGACACTATGATCTTAAAAAATGGAACTATTATCGAGTTGGAGGCAGGCGCAAGCCTGGGATCCATACAGGTGGCGGCGGCAAACCGGGCGGCCATGGTAACGACCTGGGAGGCGCTGACTCATGACAATCTCACCGCAGTGCAGATTAAGAACGGTGATGGGTTAGTGGTAGGTAATTATACTGACCTTGTACTTGTATCTGAAACGTCCATGGTGGCCGCAGATGGTACGGTGCTTACAACTTATAGCCTCCGCGAGAAAACGGATGAGGAAAAGCGCCTGGACGCGCTGGAGGAAGGTAAGGCGGTGCAGGACGGGGCAATTGATGATCTTGGTAAAGTGGTTGGAACACTAGCAGAAGGAGGTACGGTTTAATGGGAGCATTTTACGGAACACGGATCAGGCGAGGTATTATCACGATCGATGAAGTACCAAACTTTTGGCGGCCCAAGACAGAAGCGTGGTTGAAAGAAAATCCGGAATAACTGACGGGAGGGCTTATATATGCCTACAGATGTAATGGTGGCTCTGATCGGCCTGGGAGGCAGTGCAATCGGTACATTCGCCGGCGTGTTCGCGTCAGCGAAACTGACCGCCTACCGACTGGAGCAGCTGGAAAAAAAGGTAGACAAGCATAACACGGTGATTGAGCGGACCTATAAACTGGAGGAGACACAGGCAGTTATACAGGAACAGATTAAGGTCGTCAATCACAGAATTAGTGATCTGGAAAGAGAGGAATAATTATGAATTTTGGAATTGCAAGTGTTGCAGGAATTACAGTGATCTGCTATCTGGCCGCTATGGCCGTCAAAGCAACAGAGGTTGACAATAAGTGGCTGCCGGTGATCTGCGGCCTAATTGGGGGCATTCTTGGCGTTGTGGGAATGTTTTACATGCCTGACTTCCCGGCTGCCGATATCATCAACGCAGTGGCGATTGGTATTGTCTCCGGACTGGCTGCGACTGGTATCAACCAGGCGTACAAGCAGCTGACAAAATAAGCTATTGCGATATCGCAACGGTTGTAATATCATAACTTTTTCTGGGCCTGGGATTCCGGGCCCTTTTCTTTTTATGAAAGGATAAACCATGAATATAGTAAAAGATTTCATAGATTCTGCAACAAAATGGAATGGATATTTAGAGAAAAAAAGCAATAAGGACTTGGATAGCTTCACGGCTAATGCGGGCAAGAACAATTATACTTGTTTTTCCAGGGACTACCAGAGAGACACCGGCCTGAATCTTCAGGGGCAGCCGTGGTGTGCGATGTATGTATCCGAAGTATTTGTCCAGGCATTCGGCCTGAATACTGCAAAGAAGCTCCTGTGCGGCGCTCTATATCATTATTGCCCTACCGGCGTTAATCAGTTCAAGGCTGCCGGCAGATGGCATAAGGTTCCAGAACCGGGAGATGTGATCTTCTTCACGAACGGAACCCGCGCATATCATACGGGAATTGTGACGGAAGTAACGTCTAGCCGAGTGAAGACTATAGAGGGCAACACTTCGGTAGCCAGCGGAGTAATAGAGAATGGTGGTGGAGTCTGCCGAAAGTCTTACGCATTGGTTGAAAGTAAGATTATGGGATATGGCCGCCCGGACTGGAACAGCGCGAAACAGCCGGCAGAGCAGCCGAAGAAATCCGGCTGGGTACAGGAGGACGGCGGCTGGAGATATTACAACGGTGATACCTGCCAATATGTCCGTAACGATTGGGTACAGGACGGCCAGGACTGGTACTGGTTCGACGGCGCCGGCATGATGGTACGAAACACCTGGTACCGGTATAAAGATGCGTGGTACTATCTGGGTGATGATGGGGCCATGTGCACAGGCCAGGTAACGGTGGACGGCAAGTGGTACATCATGGACAACGCCGGACGCATGATCGTCGAGCCAGTGACGCTGACGCCAGATCGGGATGGAGCGCTACGGTGGCCGGGGCTGGCCGAGTAACAGAATAACAGAATAACAGAATAACGTAGATCAAGCCTTGGGATATCCCGGGGCTTTTATTGTGTGCAAAATGCACGGAAAGGATTACGACTATGAGACTACAGCTTGTTAAACAGGGAGACTTTTTAGGAACGAAGTGTGATTTTTATGTAAATGAAACCGGTGATATTTTCATGAGCAGAACCCAGATAGGATACGCCTTGAAGTATAAAAATCCGAGCAAAGGTATAGAAGACATACATAACAGACACCATGACCGACTTGACACCATGAGCGTAAAAGTTGACCCCCTCAGTTTGCAGGGGTCAAATCCACATTACAGGAATGGCGAAAGAGCCTATATGTATCCCGAAAAAGGAATATACGAAATCTGTAGGTATTCCAGGCAAAAGGTTGCTGGGGATTTTTATGATTGGGTTTATGATGTTATTCAGTCCATCAAAAAGAACGGTTACTACATCGCTTCCGAGAAAGACGAGAAGTGGCTGGGAATCCGTCAGGAGACCAAAGAGGTACGCAAGGCCGAGACGGATCAGATCAAGTTATTCGTGGAATATGCAAGGGCACAGGGAAGCCAGCATGCAGACCGGTATTATGTGTCACTGACCAAGCTCATAAACCGCAGATTAGGCATAGAGAGCGGCGGGAGGGACAAGGCAGACCAGAGGACGCTGATGCACTTAAAATCGCTGGAAACGGTGGTGGAGCTGCATCTGGCCACGCTGATGGCGGAGGGGCTGCCATACAAGGAGATATATCAGGGCGTAAAAAAGTTTATTGAAGCGCTGTAGGAATCTCACGGCTGAAGATTCAGCCGCCAGTTTGAGTGGTAAGAAAAGGGCGGTCCGTTTGGGCCGCCTAATTGTCTTTGCTATACCTTATTATGTCAGTGACATCACATTCAAACATATTACACAGTTCATTTAATGTTTTTAAGGTGATGCTCCTGTTGTGTTTCAAATTATCTAACATTCCCCTGCTCATTTTGTAGTGCTCTATCAAATCATATTGAGTTATCTTCTTCTCTTCCAGAGTTTTCCATAACGGATCAAACGTAATCATAGCATATCCCCTTTTGCAATAAGTTTACCGTGGCAAGATGATAAATAGTATTGCCAAAATTATGGGAATATGTGTATACTGTAATTACTGTGATTAATAAGGTAAGGGGGCCATAGAAATGGAAGATTTCGAAAAGATCAAAGAAGAAATGAAAAAGCAGAGGATCATACCGCGGATCCACTATGAGCTGATTGCGCTCCGGGTGCTGAAGGTGGTGGCCGCGCTGCTGATCGGCGCGGCGGTGGTGTGGGTGATGGTAAAGTGAAGGGCGGGGCCACTCGTACCATGGTACGAATGGTGCGTATATATTTAATGATGGGGGACGAGATCTCATTCCCCTTTTTTCAGGGGGGTGAAAATTTTCGCATCCCTTTATGGAGGAATATTGAAAAGGCGGGGCCAGTTGCGACTCCGCCTGATACAAATCCATTATCTTGAGAATTGCCTATTAAATTCTAAATCATCCACTGTTTTGTAGAATTTTTCATGTATTTTAGAAATAGCAGAATACTTGATTGCATTTTGATCTTCATCCTGTTCCTTTAATTTTTCATCCTCCTTTTCCCATTGTTCCTTTAATAAGCGTTCACGTTCATCCCACTCTTTCCTTTTTTCTTCAAATTCCTTATCACTTAGATCATATTTGATTCTGAGAGCCTCCCTTTCTTCAGCCGTAAATTGAATATTCCTTAATACTTCAAGTACATCAAATATGATTTTGTTAAGAGCGTCAGAAATTAGAAAACCCACATAGCCCATCTCATGAATGTTAAATGTTTTGTAGTGATCGACAATACCTTTGTAAGCTCTTTCAAGTGCATTGAAATCTTTATGGCCTAATATTGCAGAAATTATGTTTCCTATATTTTCATTCCATTCTAGCTTGTCACAGGCTTCATCGGTAAGACCGTAAAACTCATACATATTACGATGTTCCTCTTTGATATTATCAGTATCCCCAAGTAGAAAATCGTAGGGTAAAGTGCACTGAAAATAGTCGTATAAAGTAGATAAGAATTCAATATCAGGTGTTCTTTCTCCTTTTTCATAATAACTGATGGCCCCTCTTGAGACCTTTAGCTCTTTGGCAAACTGTTCTTGCGTTAATCCGGCAGTTTCGCGTAATTGTTTTAATCGCTTAGCAAATTTTTCTGTTGCATAACCCATATAAAATCCTCCTTAACAAAAGAAATGATTAAATTTGTTGAAAATACAGCAATGATGATTATAAATGTTGAAAGTACAAAAATGTTGTTGTATAATATGTATTGTAACAAATATAAGCAGAACTTACAAGCATTATTTAAACAATCTCAAACAGAAAGGAAACCATGCCATGAGAACAAGAGCCACAAACACAATTTCCGGTGAAAGCCGGCTGCTGGACACAGATGAGCTGCGGGCCTATACGAACCTCGGTCGGAACAATGCTATGAAGCTGGGGGAAGAGATCGGGGCGAAGGTGAAGATCGGGAAACGCGTCCTCTGGGATAAGGTAAAGATCGATCAGTACCTCGATAGCTTGACGGGAGTTGGGTAAATTTAATAGAAATGCAAATAAGGACACAAACGGCATAAATTGTTTCTTCCTTATCGGCAAAGTGTACATTTCCAATTGAATAAATTGTGCATATTGATGAAAATAAAAAAGTTGAACCACGTTTTTGGCCTCCTTAATAAGGTAAATAACGATTTAAACGGGTTAAGGCAACAAATATGGTGGCTGAGTTCCTTAAGAAAGGAAATTGAAACATATTTTATTGTGGGATAAAAGGATTCCGGGGTATAAAACCGGAGGGGTTAAGGTAGTCCGTTAAATGCCAATTTAGATAATAAAAGGGCCGATTTGCCTTATCTGCGGAGAGGTGTTATGATATTTATGCGGGAACGGTGGCGGGCGGGGGATTATGAGACAGAAGAAAAGCCACCTACTCAGCGGTAGGTGACTCTTTTAACAGAATTGCTGTTGAGATAATGATACTAATTTCTTCATCATTAAATGTATAATTAGTTATTTGTTTTAGGCAATCGGCTAAACGTTTACGATTATCTAAATCACGTTGGCGTAATTTTTCGGCTTCATAAAGACGTGCTTGTAAATCGTGTAATTGCATTTGTGTTGCATTAATGTCTTGTTGTAACTTTCTGATCAAATCATCACTGGAAATGTCAAGCGCTTGAGAAATTTTTTCGATGGTATCTTGACGAACGTTAATAGTGTCGCGCTTGGTAATTGAGTATAAAGTATTTAATGGAATACCTGTGGCAACAGACAATTCTTTGATGGACATATTTTTATCAGCTAAAATGTCTTTTAAGATGGTTCCAAATCCCATAAAGCATACCTCCTTTGCACTAATTATCTCATGCTTTTGAGTAAAATGCAACAAATATAATATTGCCATTGACTAAAATACTAATTAGTGCTAACATATAAGAAATTAGTGCATATAAGCACTAGAAAGGAGGCAGAGCGGATGAAACGAGTAGGTGTCCTTATGGATGATGATCTGCATAAAAAACTTAAATGTTATGCAGTAAATCAGGAAAAGTCAGTTACAGAAATCATTATCAGTCTTGTGAAGAAAGAGATTGATACAAAAAAAGAGCAATCACGGTAAGTTTGGCGACAGACGTGATTACTCGAAGCAGAAACCTATTTATAGGAATCCTCACCTTCATTATAGAGGATTCCGCCTGAAATTACAAGGAGGAAAATATGTTCGATTTAACAGTGAAGAAAGTACCATTTTGTGGAACCGAGTTGTTAGCAGTGAAGGAAAAGGAGTCAGGAAAGATTTATGCAGGTGTGAATCCCATTTTAAGAGGTCTAGGATTCGATGACAGACAGGTCGAATATCGTAGAAATAAGTGGATCATTGATAAATCTGTTTCGAAAGGGGTACAAAAATTTTCGTACCCCTTGGAGAGGGGTGGAATACAAGAAGGCTATTGTATTGATATCATGAAACTCCCCCTCGCCATAGCCAAACTGGAAATTACTCCAAAGATGGAAATTGAGATGCCAGAGCTTGCCGAGAAGCTGGAGCGATACCAGGACGAATGTGCCGATGTGCTAGCCGCTGCATTCCTGCCGCAGGAGCAGGCACCGGTTACATATCAGTACGCTCTATCAGCCGCCACCTTTGAGAGCGTTGCCAACTTGGGGCGCTTGATCGAGAGGGTGATGAAGGCCGAAGGTGCCTGCCCTCACGAAATAGCCCTGGCACTCAAGCCGATTTTCCAGCAGGCCGGAATTGATATCCGTGACTGTTTCGTGAAACTTCCGGCGTATGAGCAGTTAATGCTTAGCGGCCTGAACTATTAGGAGGTGCCTGATGGATATTCACGAGGAATTACGAATCATTGAACATCAACCAATGCGGGGCGCAGCAGGCACAGAACTGGGAGTATTCTTCCAGGCAATAGTTTCCCAGAATGCCGAAGCTGGTTTCACAATCGAAGAGAGCATACCGATGTTATTATCGCAGGCGTATACGTATGGTGTCAGCTGCGGAAAGAGAGATGAGCGGGCCAGAAAGAGAAAACACATATAATATAGAAGGTAGTCCATCACGGGCTACCTTTTTTGCGTGTAAATTCATGCGAGATAATGTTTAAGTATGCGAAAGTGCAAACTATGGATTACAGGAAATATTGGAATCACTGTAAGAAGGAAATTTGTGTATAGCCTTAAAAAGAATAAATATTTAGCCTTAAAAAGCCGCGTTAGTCAAATGTTAGTCATTTGCATTTTGAGCCCCATGCCTTTCGTCCGGACAAAGAAAAAAAACCCTTGAATATTCAAGGGTCTCAACCAGCTGATGACGGGACTCGGACCCGTGACCTCCTCACTACCAATCTTAAAAATCGCATTTTGTCTCGTGAGGCGTGATGAGGTAATGTTGTAAAAAGCTAGGTTTTATGCGGGTTCTGCGATTTTTATATTTGTTCTCATGAGGTCTCGAAATGCTACTTTTGGTAGCTTTGTTAGTCAAATGTTAGTCAGAACGTTTGTTTGGAAACTTTATGATGAGCTTGACTGCAGGAGCGTAGTTGCCATAATATCAGCAGCTTCCTGATTTTTCGTTTTGAAAAAATATGCATAAATGTTAAGCGTAGTACTGGCGTTAGAGTGTCCCAGGACTCCGGCTACTGATCGTGGGTCCATATTATTCGAAATTAATATGGAAGCAGCAGTATGCCGGAGATCGTGCTGCGTTGCGTCTGGAGGGATCATATGGTCTTCGTCTTCAGCGATATTTTCATTATATAGCCGAATGATTCTTTTGAATTGATGATAGGGACTGGACGGATGCATCTGTTTTCCGTTTTCCTGGGTAAAAATGTAGTTCTTGTCAAAGTCCTTACCATGATAGCCGATCCAGGCGGTGCCGCGCTCGAGACTTTGCTGTTGCTGTTCTGACTTCCATTGCTTTAATATTCCGGTAACAACCGGAGGTACAATAGGGCAGCGCGATTTATATGTCTTCGTGCTTTTATGGATAATCTGCCTTTCGACATACGCAGTGGATTTGTCGATATTAACAGTTCCAGCCTCTAAATCAATATCATTCCACGTGAAAGATATGTTCTCGCCGCGGCGGTCGCCGACGAATAACGCCAGATAGAAATACGCTCTCCATTTTAACGGAAGCCGCCATATCTGAGTGTACTCGGGGACATGGTATGGTTTGCCCGTATCGTCTATTTGATCGTGTGCCTTATGTTTAATGGGTATAGGATTGTCTAAGGCCCACAGAAGGCGTTTTACCTGCTCAATGGTAAGATAGTCTACCTTGTACTCTTTCTTGGCTTTACGGCCCTTGCTTTGACGTCCAGCGTAGATAATAGGGTTAAGGGGTAACAGGCCCTCGCCGACGGCATAAGACAAGATGCTGCTTATGACTGCGCAATCTCTTGAAATAGTTGATTCCGACATCCCGCCTGATTTGCCATCCTTCCTCACTCCGTCCTGCCGGAGAGCTTCTGAGTATTCCTTTAATGTTTTTGGAATTATGTCGATGATCTTCAGATGTCCTATGTGCGGATTGATTCGATGCTCAAGATCGCTTTTATAACTGGACCATGTTGTAATGGCGAGAGTATCGCGATCTTCGTTACCAGTGGGTTTTGTATCTTTAAGGAACTGTTTTGACAATTGCTCAAAGGTCATGCGCTTGCCTTTGACGTTCTGGCCGGATTTAACGTCTCTTTCAAAATCCACTACGAATTCGTTCAGGGCCTTCTCGATCTGACGCTTTGTCATGCCTGGCTCCGGAGTGTATGTGTCTGTTTCTATGATTTGTGTTCCATCGGCGCGTCGGCCATTACTGACTGTGACCTGATAGGAATCACCACGTTGACGTATACTTGCCATAATATTAACCTTCCTTTCTCAATTTGTTGCGATATCGCAACACGAACGTCTGTTTTGGGGTGTACGAAAGAAAGGGAAGTGTGATATACTATTTTTGATGAATGGGTGTATATCATCTTCCCTATGGGTTGATAGTTACATCTATGTAAAGCCGTTCGGTGTTGGTAGCACCGGGCGGTTTTTTAAACTAAGTCATGGGCTGTTTAATTATTTTTTATTACGACCGAATTTGAACTTGTTTTCTTTTTTAGTTGTAATAATCCTAATTCCAGTAATTTTCGAAGAATTTCCAAAGAATCATCATCTATTAGCTCTCCATTATAGTACAAGGGACCACTACTATTGTTCTCAATCTTATCCATAATGCGATCCAAGTCATGACCAATTTCACGATCCTCTTTTTCTGGTAGTTGCTCTGGCTCATCTTTCCAACCTATAAGCTCAACAGGAGTTGTTCCCAACGCCTGTCTCTTATACACATCTCCGAGCCCACGAGACACTCGCTAATCTCGT
>OWIW01000798.1_pt1 | contig 20155 bp, 16 predicted proteins | sample 2433821 | NCBI WGS metagenome assembly OWIW01 (sample SAMN05065751, study PRJEB22554) | human gut metagenome | biome: ENVO:2100002; feature: ENVO:00000062; material: ENVO:00002003 | host: Homo sapiens | place: USA | reverse complement strand
GCATACGAGATTAGCGAGTGTCTCGTGGGCGCGGAGATGTGTATAAGAGACAGGCTTTATCCCCGGCCTGCGCCTGCTCACGGAACGCGTCCATGCACACGGGGCCGCTGTCGCCATCCAGCTCCAGCACGGCGGGGGCCGGGCGCATCCCGAATATTCCCACATGCCCCGCCGGGTCATGAGCGTTATTCCCGGCGTGTTCGAGCCCGACAACGCCATCACCCTTGACGGGGCCGAGTTCGCCCGCCTCGCGGACGCATGGGGCAAGGCGGCATTGCGCGCCAAGGCCGCCGGGTTCGACGCTGTGGAAATCCACGGGGCCAGCGGCTATCTGCTCGAACAGGCAGTGTCCGCATTCACCAACCGCCGCACCGACGGGTACGGCGGATCGCTCGCCAAACGCCTGCGCTTTCCCACCGAGGTCGCCCGCGCCGTCCGCGCCGCGGTGGGCGAAGATTTCCCCATCCTCTACCGCCATACCTCCGTGGAGGACGTGCCCACCGGGAACGGCATCGACCTCGACACCACCGTGGAGCTGTGCCGCGCCCTCACGGACGCGGGCGTCAACGCCTTCGACATCACGGCGGGCATGCAATGCTGCTTTGAGCTGATGACGCCCCCTACCTGTATGCCCAAGGCATGGAACGCCGCCACCAGCGCCGCCGTCAAGCAAGCGATTGGGGACAGGGCACGGGTCATGCTCACGGGCCGGATTTCCGACGCCGACACCGCCGAACGGGTCGTCCGCGACGGCTTGGCCGACTTCGCCATCATGGGCCGGGCGCTTATTGCGGATTCGCATCTGGTGGAAAAACACGCCGCCGGGCGCAAGGACGAAATCTGTCCCTGCGTGGCCTGTGGGCAGGGCTGCGTGGGCAATGCCGACAAGATGATCCCCATCACCTGCGCCCTCAACCCGCTTTCAGGCCGGGAAGCCTCCATGCCCGCCGTCCCGAAGGCGGAAACGCCGCGCCGGGTGGCCGTCGTGGGAGCCGGGCCCGCCGGGCTCATGGCCGCCGCCACCGCCGCCGAGCGGGGGCATGAGGTCATCCTGCTCGAACGCTCGGATCGGCACGGCGGGCAGATCAACCTTGCCGCCGTCCCCCCGCACAAGGACGATCTGCGCCTTATTTCGGATTATCTGTACCGCAAGGCCCAACGCGCGGGCGTGGCGTTCCGCTTCTCGTGCGAGGCCACGCCGGAAAGCGTCCGCGAGCTGTCCCCCGACGCCGTGATCGTGGCTACGGGCAGCCTGCCCGTCATCCCCCATTTTTGCGCCTCCGCCGCCGGAGCCGTCACCGCACAGGACATCCTGAGCGGGGCTGAGGCGGGCAAGAATGTCCTCGTGCTCGGCGGCGGGCTCATCGGCTGCGAAACTGCCGAATACCTCGCGGCGCAGGGCCGCTCCGTCACCGTGGTTGAGATGCTGCCGCAGCTCGCCAAGGATATGGAATGGTGCGCCCGGGTGCTCCTGCTGCGCCGCATGGCCTCGCTCGGCATCAACCTGCGGCCCGGCAACGAAATTCTTTCCATCGGCGCGGACAACGCCGTCACCGTCCGCAACGGAAAAGGCCGGGAAGAAACCCTCTCCGGCTTCGACACCCTCGTCGTCGCCGTGGGCTGCCGCCCCGACAACGCCCTGTTCAACGAACTTTCCGCCGCGCTGGACTGCCCCTGCGCCGCCGTTGGCGACTGCCGCAAGACGGCGAAAATCATGGACGCCGTCCACGGCGGCTTTGAAGCGGCGCTCACGCTGTAACCCTTTATCCTGAGGAGAAAGACCATGCTCTTCGACTTCCGCATCCGTCCTCCCTTCAAGAGCTTCTTCACCACCGGCGGCATGTTCGGCGGACACGACGGTTCCCATGACCCCGCCTATATCGACCCCTACGAAACCGGCAAAGACCCCATCCCCTCCGCCGACAAGGGCGACATGGACTTGTTCTTTCGGGAAATGGAAGCCAACGGCATCGACAAGGCCGGGATCATCGGGCGCAACTGCGGGCCCAACGGCTTCGTCGACAATGCCGACATCCGCGAGTTCATCCAGAAAGATCCGAATCGCTTTTTCGGCTTTGCGGGCATTGATCCCAATGCGCCGGACGCCGTGGCTGAAGTGACCCGCTGCATCCGCGACTGGGGATTCCGCGGGATCAGCCTCGAAGTGGGCTGGTGCGACCCGTCCCTAAAACCCGACGATCCGATTATCGATCCCGTTTATGAGAAGGTGAATGAGCTTGGCGGCATCACGCTGATTTCCCTGAGCTTCTGCTACGGCCCGGATCTGAGCTACTCCGATCCGATCACCATCCAGCATGTCGCCAACAAGTACCCCAACATGAAAATCTGCATCTCGCATGGCGGCTGGCCGCAGGTGCAGAGCATGCTCGCCGTCGCCATGCGCTGCCCCAACGTCTACCTGATGCCCGACTGCTACCTGTACATCCCCGGCTGGCCCTATGCCCGCGACTACGTGAAGGCCGCCAACAGCTACCTAAAGTACCGCACGCTCTACGCCAGCGCCTATCCCTTGCGCGGCTTCGAGCAGTGCTACAAGGGCTGGTGCGCGCAGCCTTTCGAGCCCGACGCACTGAAAGCCAACCTGTACGACAACGCCGCCCGGCTTCTTGGGCTGTAACGGCGTGCCGAGAAGTGCGGCATGCCGGGGGGAGGGAAACCTTTCTCCAGAAAGGTTTCCCTCCCCCACATTTCTTCTTTTTCCCCTATTGTTTCACCGGAACCGTGGAGATCGCGTTGAAGGGCGAGCCGTCCACGAGGCGGCGGCTGACCGCGAGATAGACGAGCGTGTTGCGCTTGGCGTCCCAGATGCGGGTAACGCGGGTGGCCTTGAAAAAGACGGAGGTCGATTCACGAAACACGTTGGCCTGCTTGGGGAGCTTGGCGGGAATTTCGATAGGGCCGACCTGGCTGCACGAAATGGCGAAGTTGGACGGATCCTCGGCAAGCCCGAGCGAGCCGGAAACACCGCCGGTTTTGGCTTGGCTGATGTAACAGGCAACTCCCGGAATATCCGGATCGTTGAAGGCCGAAACGCAGACTTTGTGATTGGCTCCGAGCAGTTTCCATTCCGTGGTGACGCAGCCCACGTTTGAATCGTCCGCATGGGCGAAGGAGGGGAGGAGCAGGGAACAGAACAGGGCAAGGCAGGCGTATGTTTTGAGCATGGCGTTTTTCCTTTTGGTTTAGCAATCGGGAAGAGCGATGGCTCCCGCAATGTTGCGCAACGCGCCGGGCGTGAGCTCGCAGGCGAGCGTGTATTCACCGGGAACGCCGGGATAGGAGATGGACGCGACGGAATGGAATCCGAATCGGCCATAGTAGCCGGGATCGCCGATGAGCACGGCGGAAGAATGCCCCAGTGCGGCGGCCTTGGCGAGGGCCTCGCGGATGAGGGCCGCTCCGATGCCCTTGGCGCGCCATTCGAGCGCCACGGATAGCGGGGCGAGGAGCAGCGTGTCGAAGCAGCCGCCGTTTTCACGGATGGATGCTCCGGTCAGCATGATGTGACCGATGAGTACGCCGTCCTCTTCGGCGACAAGTTCCAGCTCGGGAATATAGTGCCCCTTCCGGAGTTTAAGGACGAAATCCTGTTCGTCGCCGTCGGAGACTTTCGCGGTCTGGAATGCCGTTTTGACAAGGGAATAGATGGCGTCGAAGTCTTCGGGCTTTGCTTGTCTGATGGTCATGGTAAGCCTCTGGAGGGCGGAACGTTTGTGGTTGGGGGCGGTAAAACGGACGGTTAGAATCTTTTTATTCCGTAATGTGCATTACTTCATGCAGTTTAAAAGGAAATCCGCTCTAGCTGGGGCGGCACCGTGATATCAGCGCTCCAGAACGCCGCCGAGCTGTTCCAGCTGCTTCTGTACATGCGCGTCGTAGCGGGAAACGTCGCTGCGGATTTTTTGCATCACGTCAAGGAACAGGCGCAGGTGCACGGACTGGTGGAACAGGCTTTCCAAAGCGGGGGCAAAGCCGCGCTTGACCTCGAACTCGTACGCCTTGCCCAGATCTTCGCGGACCACGGCGAGTTCCTGCCGGAGGGCGTCGCATACCCGCTCGGCGTATTCCTCGGCTTCGCGGCGGCGTTTGTCGAGGAAGGCGGCCTTGCGCTTATCCTCGCGCCCAAGGTGGTAGAGCAGGCCCGCGGTCCCGGCCACGGCCGCGAACACGGCCGCCGCGAGGGGGCTCGCTGCCGCCAGCGCGATAATGTTACCTGCGGTAACAAGTATCGAGATTGGCCCGAGCGCGGTGAGGCGGCCCACGGTGAGCCCGGTGGTGAACACAGCGAGGTTCTTCATGTGCCGGTGCGTCTGTACGAGGAAGTGCGTGGCCGTCGAGGAGCCGCCGTTCACTTCGCCCGGATCGTCTTGCAGGCCGTCGATATTGGAGCTCAGGCGGGCAAGGCATTCCTGCGAAAATTCGTCCATGCGCGCGGAAAAGAGGCGGAGCTTGTCTTCCCACGTGTGGAGGATGCCGCGCTGTTCGTCGAGGAATTCGTCCACGGCGCGCCGGGCGATGGCCCGGGCTTCGGTGGCGTCGAATTCCTTCCAGACGGAATCTTTGGCGAACTGATGCCCGAGATCCGCCACTTTGCGGTTCACGGCGTCCATGAGCCGCAGTACCAGCGTTTCATGGAACTTTTTCAGCGCCTTTTCCGTGGATTCGTCCCACGCGTCCAAGTCCTTGGCGGCGGCGTTCACGACCTGCCGGGCCTGCTCCAGCGAGGAGAGGGCGGAGGCGGAAAGCTGTTTGGCGTGCGCGTCCAGCATACCGAGCAGTTCGGGGTTCGGCAGGGATTCGCGGTACTCCTGCACATGCTGGCGGAGCCGTTCGCGGGCGGAGTCGGCAATCCGGGAGTAGGCTTCCGCGATTTTGTGGCGGTATGCCTCCTTGCCCGCGTCCCTGTCCATGATTTCCCGCAGGAGGGCAAGGAGCTGCTCAAGCTCTCCGCAGCCGGACACGGAACGCGACACTTTGGACAGCGTTTCCGAGAAGGCGGAACCTCCCCGGCAGCGTTCCTCGACGGCCTGTCGGGTATTGAGGGCCACGACACCGGCGAGTTCCACATGGCCGGAGCTCCGGCAGGCTTCGCGCAGCACGGTGCGCGCCTGTTCGCGGGCCGCTTCGAGGCTGGCGGCGCTGTTCAGGCGGTCGATGTTGGTCAGCACGCCGATGATGCTGACCGTGCGTCCGCTGCGGGCCAGCTTGCGGAGCAGGGACAGTTCGGAATGGGAGCCCGGATCGCGGGCGTCCATGACGAAGATGACGCAGTCCGCCTCAAGGCTTTCCTCGTAGGAAAGATAATCATGAAACTGATCGGTATCATTGAGGCCGGGCGTGTCCACGAGCACGACGCCCGCCCGGAGCGTGTCCAGCGGCAGGCCCACGCTGACGCGGGACACGAATCCTGAGAAACGCCCTTCAAGGCTGATGTAGTCGGACAGGTCGTCCCAGCAGGTGATGCCCGAAAGCAGCTTGCCGGGGATGAACGTGCCGTCGGACACACCCTTGCGGATGTGTTCGATTTTGCGGGTGAGCAGCAGGTTGTCCTGCTCGTTTTCGAGATAGTCCTCAAGCCGGGCGAACTGGCTGGAGTCGAGGAACCGCACGCTGTAGTCCGGGGCGTGGGCGTATTTGAATTCCACCACGGTGGCGGTTTCCGGCGTGGACTCGCGCACCGGGGACAGCTCTTGTCCGATGATCGCGTTGATGAGCGAGCTTTTGCCGCGTTTGCGTTCGCCCACGATGACGATCTTGAACGGCTGGCGGCGCAGCATCTTGCGGAAAATATACAGCTCTTCGCGCAGGTCCATGTCGTCGAGCGTCCACGCGATGCGGTCGAGCGAATTGGCGAAACGCTCCATATCGGCGTTGAACTGGCTTGTTTCGGGCGCGAACCAGCCCGCAATTTCCTTTCGGGAAGGCAGGACGTTGGTTGCCTTGCGGTAGAGTTCGCCGAGGCTTTCCCCGACGTTGAGCCCGAGGCCGATGCCCCGGCCCGCGCTGCGTTCGAGGCGGGACTTGCGGAAGGCCCATTCGATGTCGTTGACGAGCGACCGCGCCTTTTCGTCGATCCGTTCCTCCTGCCCCCCGATGCGGGAGAGCGCTTTCAGCATGGTGTCCACGAATGTGGAGGAAACCTTTTGGGCGTCGGCCTGGTTCGCCATGTCGCGGGCGATGTCGGCGGGATCGGACGGCGGGTTCAGGAGCGCGTAGTGGAGCTTGGCTTGCAGTTCGGCATGGAGGGCGCGTTCCCCGAAAATAGCCTGCGCCGCCTCCTGCACAAGCTGGTACTCCCGGTAGGTGAGCATGTCGTCCGTCGTGGCGACCGCCGCGAGCAACAGCAGGATGCGGTCGTTGAAGGAGTCGCCGGGGATCGGCTGGATGGGTTGGGGGAGCATGGACAGCATGGAGGCTGAGGTGGGACGGGAGGACATGGGGAGGCTCCTTTGCTGGTCGGTAAACGGCCCGTACCTTTTGTACCTAGCCGCAACGCCTTTTTTTTTCAATGGCCGGGAGGCGGCCCTGCGGGGCTCTAATCGCCTTGACTGAAATGGGATCAGCTTTACATATGATCAGTTAAGGCCGCGTGAAGAGTGAGGGCGGCCTTGCGCGCACAGACAGGCGTGTCTATGAGGAGGCTAAAGTATGAGTGTTGAATATAAGGATTATTACAAAATATTGGGTGTGGGGCGCGAAGCTTCCAAGGATGAAATCGCAAAAGCCTTCAAGAAGCTCGCCCGCAAGTACCACCCGGATCTCAACCCCGGAAACAAGGAATCCGAGGAAAAGTTCAAGGAAATAAACGAGGCGTACGAAGTTCTCAAAGACGAGCAGAAGCGGAAGATGTATGACCAGCTCGGACCCAACTGGCAGCAGGGCCAGCAGTTCGGCGGCAATCCGTTCGGCGGTGGCAACCCCTACGGAGGTGGTACGCGCTTCACGTTCAACGGGCAGGAATTCGGCGGTCAGGGTTTTGACGGCTCCGGGTTCAGCGACTTTTTCGAAACCCTGTTCGGCAGCCGTCAGGGCGGGAGCGCCGGCGGCCCGTTCAGCGGCTATACGTCCCGTCCGCAGCGGGGCCGCGACATCGAGGCCGATATTTCCATCACGCTTGAGGACGCCGTGAAGGGCGGCGAGCGCAGTCTTACGCTTGAGGGCGGGGACGGCACCAAGACCCTGAAAGTGAATATCCCCGCCGGGGTGAAGGACGGCGCCAAGCTCCGCCTTGCCGGTCAGGGCTATGATTCGCCCAACGGCGGGCCGAAGGGCGATCTGTATTTGAGGATACGTTTCGCGCCGCATTCGTTGTTCCATGTTGACGGTACGGACCTCACCTACGAGGTGCGGATCGCGCCGTGGGAAGCCGTGCTTGGGGCGAAGGTCAAAGTCCCCACCCTTGACGGGAACGTCGAGCTTTCCATTCCCGCCGGGACCGGAAGCGGGAAGAAGATGCGTCTGCGCGGCAAGGGCCTTGGCCCGGCGAAGTCGCGCGGCGATCTGTATGTGCGGGTCGGCATCGACGCGCCGAAGGATCTCACGCCGAAGCAGCGTGAACTGTGGGAAGCCCTTGCGGCGGAAAAATAGTGCCGCGTTCCGTTTTTGAAGGACAACGTCAGGGGAGATGATTGTATGGAACTTTTGCAGAATACAAAGGATGTGCCGAGCCGCTCGACCCTTATCGTCTGGGGCGAATTCCTGGAACTGACCGGGACGACCCCGGATCGCCTTTCCGAACTGATGGACATCGGGTGGCTCAAACCCACGCGCACGGCGGAAGCCGCATTGTTGTTCCGGCAGGATGACGTATACCGTATCCGCAAGCTTGAGCGGCTGTGCAGCGATTTCGAACTGCACACGCTCGGCGGCTCCATAGTAATGGACCTGCTGGACCGTATCGCAACATTAGAGTTGCGTATTCGTGAGTTGACAGATCGTTAGTACGCCTTATTGTTAGAGAGAAAGCGATAGTGATATCACTTTTGCAGTTGTGTTGCGTTCGGTCATTTTGTCTCGGGCGCCGCTGCTGCGCTACAACGCAATAGAGGTGAACCATTATGGATATCAACAGATTTACCGAAAAATCCCGTGAAGCGCTGACCACGGCGCAGGGGCTCGCCGCCCAGTACGGTCATCAGGAAGTGGACGCCGAGCATTTGGCGCTCGCTCTGGTGAATCAGGAAGACGGCTTTGTCCCCCGCGTTCTGGAGCGCGTCGGCGTCGCCCCCAAGGCGCTGGTCACGGCGCTGGAGGCGGTTCTGAAGAAGCGTCCTTCCGTGCGCGGGCCGGGCGCGGAAATGGGCACGATCACGATTTCGCAGCGGGTCGCCAAGGCTATCGCCAACGCCGAGGCTCTCGCCAAGCGTCTGCGTGACGAGTACGTCAGCGTGGAGCATATTTTTGCCGAACTGCTGCGCGAACCCGCCTCCACAGGGCTTGGTCAGGTCGCGGCGGATGCCGGCTTGTCCGCCGATAAGTTCACCGAGACGATGATGGCTGTCCGCGGCCCGCACCGCGTGACCTCCGCCAACCCCGAAGAGAGCTATGAGGCGCTCAGCAAGTACGGGCGCAACCTCGTCGAAGCCGCCAGCAAGGGCAAGCTCGACCCGGTGATCGGTCGTGACGCGGAAATCCGCCGCGTCATCCGCATCCTGTCGCGCCGCACGAAGAACAATCCCGTGCTCATCGGTGAGGCGGGCGTGGGCAAGACCGCCATCGCGGAGGGCCTCGCCTACCGCATCGTCAAGGGCGACGTCCCGGAAGGGCTCAAGAACAAGACCATTTTTGCGCTGGACATGGGCGCGCTCATTGCGGGCGCCAAGTACCGCGGCGAATTTGAGGAACGGCTCAAGGCTGTATTGTCCGAAGTGCAGAAATCCGAAGGGCAGATTATCCTGTTCATCGACGAGCTGCACACCATCGTGGGCGCGGGCAAGACCGACGGTGCGATGGACGCGGGCAACCTGCTGAAGCCGCTTCTGGCTCGCGGCGAGTTGCACTGCATCGGCGCGACGACCCTCGACGAGTACCGCAAGTACATCGAAAAGGACCCGGCGCTGGAACGCCGTTTCCAGACCGTGCTGGTGGAGGAGCCCTCCGTGGAGGACACCATTTCCATCCTGCGCGGCTTGAAGGAGCGGTTTGAGGTGCACCACGGCGTGCGCATCAGCGACTCCTCCATTGTGGAGGCGGTGGTGCTGTCCAACCGGTACATCACCGACCGTCAGCTTCCCGACAAGGCCATCGACCTGATCGACGAAGCAGCCGCCATGATCCGTACCGAAATCGACTCGCTGCCCACGGAACTGGACGAAGCCAACCGTAAGGTCATGCAGCTCGAAATCGAGCGCGAGGCCCTGCGCAAGGAAACCGATGACGCGTCCCGCGAGCGTCTGGAGAAGCTGGAGAACGAACTTCGCAACCTTCAGATGACGCAGGCCGAGCTCAAGGGCCAGTGGGAAAACGAGAAGGGCGTCATCAACGTCGTGCGCGATCTCAAAGGCGAGATCGAACAGACGCGCCTCGCCATTGAGGACGCGACCCGCCGCGGCGATTTGCAGACGGCGTCCGAACTCAAGTATGCGAAGCTGCCTGAGCTGGAAAAGCGTCTCCACGAAGCCGAAAACGGTCAGGAAGCGCCGCGCCTGCTCAAGCAGGAAGTACGCCCCGACGATGTGGCGGACATCGTGGCCCGCTGGACCGGCATTCCGGTCACGCGGCTGCTCCAGTCCGAACGCGACAAGCTCATCCATCTGCCTGACAAGCTCCATGAGCGCGTGATCGGGCAGGATGAGGCCGTGCAGGCCGTGTCCGACGCCGTGCTGCGTACCCGGGCCGGGCTGTCCGACCCTTCGCGCCCGCAGGGTTCGTTCATTTTCCTCGGCCCCACGGGTGTGGGCAAGACGGAGCTGTGCAAGGCGCTGGCCGAAGCGCTCTTTGACAGCGAAGAGAACATCGTGCGCCTCGACATGAGCGAGTACATGGAAAAGCATTCCGTGGCGCGGCTCATCGGTGCGCCTCCCGGCTATGTGGGCTACGACGAAGGCGGTCAGCTGACCGAAGCCGTGCGCCGCAAGCCCTACAGCGTCATCCTGTTCGACGAAATCGAAAAGGCGCATCCGGACGTGTTCAACACCCTGCTGCAGCTCCTCGACGACGGAAGGCTGACCGACAGCCAGGGCCGTACGGTGGACTTCCGCAACACCATCGTGATCATGACCTCGAACATCGGCTCGTACAGGATGCTCGACGGCATCAATCCGGACGGCTCGTTCGCCTCGGACGTGTACACGGAAGTCATGGGCGAACTGCGCCAGCACTTCAAGCCCGAGTTCCTGAACCGCGTGGACGAGACGGTGCTGTTCAAGCCGCTGCTCCCCGAGCAGATCGGTCAGATTATCGACCTCCAGCTGCGTCGGCTCCAGAAGCGGCTTGAGGAGCGCAAGATCGCGCTGGAACTGACCGAGGCCGCCCACGAGTTCATCGGGGATGCCGCCTACGATCCGCATTACGGGGCCCGTCCGCTCAAGCGGTACCTGCAGTCCCACGTCGAAACGCCGCTCGCCAAGTTCATCATCGGCGGGCAGGTGCGCGACGACCAGCGGGTGGTCATCGACGCCACCGAAGACGGATTGACCTTCGGCGTGAAGTCGGGCGATACCGTGCAGCCATTGCAATAAGATTCGGAAAAGGACGGAAGCGGAGGCGTTTCCGCTCCTTTCCTTTATGAACCTGAAAGGGCCATCAGCGGCGTTTGTCATGCTGATGGCCCTTTTCTTGACGGCGATACTCCGCTGGTCGGATGCGCCTATTGCTTTTCCACAATCCCGAACGTGCCGTCGTCGTTTGCCGTGACCTGCAGTGAAATGATGCCGCTTGTGTTGCGGGCGATATAATCCTTGCAGCCCCTGATCATCACGCTCAACACGCCGGAAATATCCTCGGAGTCGTGCGTAAGGTAGATGCTGGTGCTCCAGAGCTCTTTATTCGTTTTGCTGCTGGCGGCGCTCAGATGAAGGAAGATGTCGCACTCCGTGACTTCCTTGATTTCATCCTCATACCCGACCGTCCCGTAGGTTGGGGTCGTCGTGGTGGTTTTGGTATAGCGGCCCGTGGCCTTGTCATACGTGCCGTGGGTCTTTTCGACAGTCCCGGTTTGTCCGTAAATCGGTTTTTTGACGGTGATGTGCTTTGTGGATGTTTTGGCGGTGTAATCGATGGAAAGGAGTGCCGTGCCCCGGTTGCGGTCTTGTGTGAGCGTGAAGCCCGTTTCAGACAGGGTGTTTTTTACGTCCTGCTTGAGAAGCTGATAGGTGGGGTCGCTGTTTTGTTTTTTCGATGAGGCGATATAGTAGGTATACTGGTCATTGGGGTAGGCGTGCCCGTCGGTTTCGGAAATGACCCGCATGGAGTACTGGGGAGAGCAGCCCGCCAGCAGGAAAAGGGCGGCCAGCAGGAAGAGGCAGGGGCGCGGGGGGATCTTGGCTGTGCACATGGGCTTACTTCCTTTCTTTAAGGCTGAGTACGCCATCGTCGGATTCGCTGACGTCGAGCCATGTGTCGCCGGGAGTGGTTTGGGCGAGGTAATCCTTGGCGCCCATGACCATCATGTCCAGCATCTTGCGGTTGTCAAACGAGTTCCCGGTGTAGGTGACGATCGTTTCCCACATTTTTTTCTTCGTTTTGAGCGAATCGGCGGCAAGCAGCAGAACGATCTTGTTTTGGGCCACTTCCTTCTGGGTGTTCTTGTAGCCCGTAACGCCGTAGGCAGGGGTTGAAACGGATGTCCTGCTGGTTTTTCCCGTTAACGTGTTGATGTATTCCCCCGTACCTCTGGTTTCAACCCGCGTCACGCCGTAGACGGGTTCGGAAACGGTCGTCTGCCGGGCGACCGTTTGGCTCTTGTACCCCGCGAAAAGCACCGCTGTGGCATGGGGGAGGCTTTTGGTCACTTTCAGGCCCGCTTGGGGCAGGGCGCTTTCGAGGTTCCGCTTGAGTTCCAGAAAGACGAGATCGTCCTCTTGGCCCTTGACCGCCATGATATAGTAGACGTCCCCGATGCCGGCTTGGATGTCGCCGTTGGTGATGGCGTTGATTTTTATGGCGTACTGGTTGGCGACGCAGCCGGGGAGCAAAAGGCACGCCGCAAGCAGGGCGTACAGGCAGGACCGTGGAAACGTCATGGGTATGGCCTCCGGGGGAATGCGGCGTTGCCGCGTTGTCGAGCCTTGGCAGCCTCCGGAATTCCGCCTTGGGCGGGGTTTTGTTCCGGGAGGGCTTGGGGGTACGCTGCGGGGATGCCTTGGCGTCACCTGCGGCTGGGCGGGGCGCACGGGGCTCCGCCTTTGCGAAAGGCTTTCGCTCCTTACGCTCGGCCCCCTCTATCATCCTCTCATGCCTATGACAATCAGGCGGGGAGGGCGGCGTTTCCTCCGCGTTCTTTCTTGACAACCGCGCAACCTTGAAGCACAATTTTTCGATTACACTTTGGTGTGGATATATAAGGAGCCTGTCCATGAGCGATTACAAAAAGAGCCTGAATCTTCCCGATACATCCTTTCCCATGAAAGCCAATCTCACCCAGCGTGAACCCGAAATGCTGCGCTGGTGGGAAGAGAACAATATTTACGGAACCATGCTGGAAGCTTCGGGCAGCCGGGGCTCTTTTCGTCTGCACGATGGCCCGCCCTACGCCAACGGCCATCTGCATCTCGGCCATGCCCTGAACAAGATCCTCAAGGACATCACCATCAAGTCCCGCAACATTCAGGGGCAGCAGTCCGTGTATGTGCCCGGCTGGGACTGCCACGGCCTGCCCATCGAATTGAAGGTTGAGCACGAGCTTGGCGAAAAGAAAAAGGAAATGCCGCCGTATGCGGTACGCCGCCGCTGCCGCCAGTACGCGGACAAGTTCATCGATATCCAGCGCAAGGAATTCAAGCGCCTTGGCGTGCTCGGCGACTGGGAGCATCCCTACAAGACCATGCTCCCCGAATACGAGTCCGCCACGGCTACCGAACTGGCGAATTTCGTGGAGAAGGGCAATGTGGTCCGCAGCAAGAAGCCCATCTACTGGTGTTGCTCCTGCCAGACGGCGCTTGCCGAGGCCGAAGTGGAATATGCCGACCACAAGTCGCCGTCCATTTACGTCCGCTTCCCGTTGACCGACGGCAAGCTCAAGACGGTTTTCGAGAACGCCGACCCGTCCCGCGCCTATGTGATCATCTGGACCACGACCCCGTGGACCCTGCCGAGCAACATGGCCGTGGCGCTGCATCCCGAATTCGAATATTCGCTGGTCGAATATGAAGGCAGCCAGTACGTGCTCGCCACGGAACTCGTCGAAAGCGTCGCCAAGGCGTGCGGCTGGGACATGGACGGCGTGAAGAGCGTGGGGACCGCTACCGGGCAGCAGCTTGAACTCGTCAAGGCCCGCCATCCGTTCTACGACCGCGAGTCTCCGCTGATCCTCGGCGGCCATGTGACGCTTGATGCCGGTACCGGCTGCGTCCATACCGCTCCCGGACACGGCCGCGAGGACTACGAAGTCTGCCTCCAGTACGGCATCGACATCTATTCCCCGCTCAACGATCGCGGCGAATACCTCGACAGCGTGGAGTTTTTCGCCGGGCTGCAGGTGCAGAAGGCCAACCCCAATGTCATTGAGAAGGTCAAGGAAGTCGGCAACCTGATGGGGCAGGCCGACATCACGCACTCCTATCCGCATTGCTGGCGCTGCAAAAAGCCCGTCATCTTCCGCGCCACGACCCAGTGGTTCGTGAGCATGGAGGCCAACGGGCTGCGCCAGAAGGCGTTGAAGGCCATCCGCAACGACGTGGAATGGATCCCGAGCTGGGGCGAGGAACGCATCTACAACATGATCGAGCAGCGCCCCGACTGGTGCATTTCCCGCCAGCGTCTGTGGGGCGTGCCGATTCTGGCCCTGTTGTGCGAAGACTGCGGAGAGGCTTGGAACGATCCCGAATGGATGCGCGACATTGCCGCCCGGTTCGCCAAGCATCCCACCGGCTGCGACTACTGGTATGAAGCCGATATGAAGGACATCGTGCCCGAAGGGTTGAAGTGTCCCAAGTGCGGCGGCCAGCACTGGAAGCGCGAATCCGACATCCTCGACGTGTGGTTCGACTCCGGGACCAGCTTTGCGGCGGTGCTCGAAAAGCGCCCCGAATTGGGCTTCCCCGCCGACCTCTACCTTGAAGGCTCGGACCAGCACCGCGGCTGGTTCCACTCCTCGCTGCTCGCTTCCATCGGCACGCGCGGCGTCCCGCCCTACAAGGCGGTGCTCACGCACGGCTACGTGGTCGACGGCGAAGGCCGCAAGATGTCCAAGTCCATCGGCAACGGCATCGAGCTTGACGAGATCATCAGCAAGCACGGCGCGGAAATCATCCGCATGTGGGTGTCTTCCGTGGATTACCGTGAGGACGTGCGCATTTCGGCGGAAATCGTGAACCGCCTTGTGGACGCCTACCGCCGTATCCGCAACACCTGCCGCTACCTGCTCGGCAACCTGAACGACATCACGAAGGCCGACCTCGTGGACATGAAGGACATGGACCCGCTGGATCGCTATGCCCTCGACGTCGCCGCGCGCACGCACCAGCGCGTGCAGGACGCCTACCGGGACTACGAATTCCATAAGGTTTTCCATTCGCTGCACAACCTGTGCTCCACAGACTTGTCCGCGTTCTATCTGGACATCCTCAAGGATCGCCTGTACTCCTCCGCGCCCGCGAGCCGCGCCCGCCGTTCCGCCCAGACCGCGCTGTACCACATCCTGCTGATGCTCGTGCAGGACATGGCCCCGGTCCTGAGCTTCACGGCTGAGGAAGTGTTCCGCCACATCCCCGAAGCGCTGCACCCCGGCGCGAAGAGCGTGTTCGCCTTCCAGCTCATGGACGCGGAGGCCTTCCTGCTGGATGATGCTGGCCGCAAGCGTTGGGAGGCCGTGCTCGCCGCGCGTACCGAAGTGACCCGCGCCATCGAGCCGCTCCGCAAGGCCGGGACTGTGGGCCACGCGCTGGACACCGCCGTGACCCTGTACGCCTCGCCGGAACTGCTGGAAGTGCTCGGCGGCATCGGCACGGACCTGCGCGCCGTGTGCATCGTGTCCCAGCTCCATCTGGCTCCGCTTGCCGACGCGCCCGCCGATCTCGCTCAGGCCGACATTGCCGAATGCGGCAAGCTGGCCGTGAGCGTGGCCAAGGCCGTTGGCGAGAAGTGCGAGCGCTGCTGGATCTATAGTGACGAACTCGGTTCCGATCCCGAACACCCGACGCTGTGCCCCCGCTGCGCCGCCGTTATGAAGGAACTCGCATAGTGGCAGAGCCGGGCAAGGATACTCGTTATAGAGTTGTTTTGGGCGTCGGCGTCGGCGCGCTTGTGCTCGACCAGCTGACCAAGTTGTGGGTGATGGCGTCACTGCCCTATTATGGGGCGGTGACGGTCATCCCCGGCTTCTTTGATTTGGTCAATATCCGCAATCGTGGTGCCGCGTTCGGCTTCCTCAACCGGTCGGACATCGAATGGCAGTTTTGGCTGTTCTTCGCGGCTACGCTGGTTTCGGCGGGCGTGATCTTCATGCTCGCGCGCTCGGCGCAGCGCGGCGAAAAGCTGCTGTTCTGGGGGCTTGGCATGGTGCTCGGCGGAGCCGTGGGCAACCTTGTGGACCGCATCCGGTTCCGTGCCGTTGTGGATTTTCTGGATTTCTATGTCGGCCAGTGGCATTGGCCCGCGTTCAACGTGGCGGACATCGCCATCTGTTGCGGCGCGCTGCTCGTTTGCCTCAGCATGTGGCTGAAAGGTCCGTCCGGGAGGGCTTCGTGAGTCTGTTTTCGCTTGAATGGTGGCAGATTGCGCTGCTGTTTCTGCCCGCGTTGCTGAATTTGTGGGGCATCTGGCACGCCTTCAACCATACCTTTGAAACGCCGCTCGAGCGGGTGCTGTGGATGGTCGCGTGCGTGTTTGTTCCCGTCCTCGGCGGCGTGGCCTATGTGCTGTTTGGCTGGCGGCGTGCTCACTGACTTGAGTTCTCCCCGCAAAGGGCGTATCTTTATTATCCAAATCCTTCATTTCAGGGTAATACAATGAAAAAGCCGTATATCTTCCCCCTGCTTTTGGGCTCGCTCGTTCTGACCGGCTGTGCCAATGGCCAGATAGACGCCATGCAGATGCGTCTGAACCAGCAGGAGCAGCAGATCCGCCTTCTGAATAGCCAGCTTTCCGGCGTGCAGCCCGCACAGGCCGACACATGGGCGCAGGTTCAGTCCCTGCGTCAGGAGATGAGCGCCGTGAAAGGGCAGATCGACGACTTCAACAATGCGACGGCCGCTGCTGGCGGCCTTCCCGGTCTCGCCCAGCGCGTGAACAACCATGAGGCCGCGTTGCAGGCCATCGCCACGCAGTTCGGCATGGAACTGCCCGTGGCCGCCGCTCCGGGCGCTCCCGGAGCTGCTCCCTCCGCGCCCGGTATGCCCGACTCCACCGCCGCGGCTCCCGTGCCCGCCGCGCCTGCCATGCAGCCGCAGCAGGCGGCCGCTCCCGCCCCGCAGCAGGCCGCCCCGCAGACGCAGGCTCAGGGCGACATCGCCAAAGCTCTCTACGACAACGGCGTGCAGTCGTTCAACGCCCGCAACTACAAGCAGGCCCTCAAGTCCTTCTCGGATTTCACGGACACGTACGGCAAGCACAAGCTCGTTTCCAACGCGTGGTTCTGGCGCGGCGAGTGCAATTACCAGCTTGGGAACTTCCCGGCCGCCGCACTGGATTACGAACAGGTCATCTCCAAGTATGGCTCCAGCGGGAAGGCCGCTTCCGCGTACCTGAAGCAGGGGATGTGCTTCATCAAGGCCGGGAAGAAGGACGCCGCCAAGGTCCGCTTGCAGGAACTCATCAAGAAATTCCCCAAGTCGCCTGAAGCGACCCGCGCTACGCAGCTCATGAAAGACAACAAGATGTAGGAAGCGTCATGAGCCAAGAAACCAAGCCCTACCGTACCAATGTGCATCTGACGTTTCCCCCGGCCATTTCGGGGGCGCCGTTGGTCTGCAACCTGACCCGGCTGTTTGACCTTGATTTCAACATCAGCACCGCCCAGATCACGCCGCGGCAGGAAGGTTTTTTGACTCTCGAACTGTCGGGCTCACGCGATGCCTGCGACAAGGGGATCGGCTACCTGCGGGAGAAGGGCGTACTGGTTTCGCCCGTGGCGCAGCGGATCTGGCATAATGAGGACAAGTGTATGCAATGCGGCATGTGCACGGCTCTGTGCCCGTCCTCCGCGCTGACCGTCGACATCAAAACGCGCCTTCTTGCATTCGACAAGGAAAAGTGTACAGTATGCGCGCGCTGCATCCGTATTTGCCCCGTCGGGGCTATGCAGATGGATGCTCCTGAAGAGGGTGTTCTGACCGAATGACGCCTCTGAGGACCTATAGCTCAGTTGGTAGAGCCACCGGCTCATAACCGGTCCGTCCTAGGTTCAAGTCCTAGTGGGTCCACCATATATATGAATGGGTTACGAAAGCAGTTTCGTAACCCGTTTTTTTGTTTCAAGCTTTCTACCCCGTGTCTCCGTGTGGAGGGGGAAGGCATGAGGGGCTCTGCCGGTTCGGGAATTTGAGCATCCCGCGAGAGTGAGAACACTAACGCGGCGCGCAATTCTGCATAGTTTAGCGCGCGATTCTGCACACCTTGTTTTGGTCTTTTCCTCATACTGGCACATCATATGCAGAGCCCCGGAGATTCCTCTCCGGGGCTTTTGTCATGGATGGTGCGCGGGGTAATCCGATACACTATATTTTCGTTTTTTAGGAAATACAATTCATTCCGCTTATTCTACAGAGATATATCTTGCTGCACTATGGTGCGTAACTTACTTGTATTATTGTTATCCATTTCTCTCCTTTTTAAGGTGCATGATGTTTTGCCCCATTCAATGGGCATGACTCTGTAACCTTTTACAATAGAGGAATGGCAAGATGCTGAATTACAAAAAAATGACAGCGAAGGAAGCGATCCGTGCCGCCAAAGAGGAAAGTGACCTTACAGCTGAACAAATCGCCCGTCGCCTTAACGTGTCGACTTCCGTTATCAGACGTTATCTCAAGGAGGATGATAACTATTTTCCGGGACTGGAGATGCTACCACGTTTATGTCTTGTGCTAGGCAATTCTCTACTACTGGACTGGGCAACGGCTCAAATCAAGCAGGAGGACGATGAGCAGAGAGAAAAAATGCTTGCATCTCTGACAAACGCCATAAACGTGTTGGAAGAGGCACGGTTCCTTATCACGAAAGTGGAAACTCTCACTTGCTGGGAGGAAGAAGAAATACAAGCAGCGCTGGACGAGGCAGATCTGGAATGCAACAGGATAAGAGATCTTTTGCCACAGAAAAAATGCGATTGCGGCAAAAAGAAAAAATTTTGGTGCCCATTGTGGAAGTTATGGCAAAAATGTTTCTATAGAGCTCGGAGTAGATAAACATAATGTAGTAACTATACCTATTTTTATCTCACCACAATTTATGGTATTTTTTAAGAACGAGGCACCATTCAATCCCTTTTTCGGCAAGAAACCGGAGAGCAATCGGCTCTCCGGTCTTTTATGTACGTTCCCCGTTACATCGTTATGATATTCCACAAATGCAGCGCCTTGTCGATGGCCTCCTTGGGGGAAATGTCAGGCTCCGCACCAATGAACCAACATGCCGCAGTAAGGACGGACTCCTCTTTTTGAGGATCTCCAATACAGTACTGTCTGAGCATTCCAGCGAGTTGGCGCGCATCTCCCACAGCATCCTCAAGGGAGAGGGATGGACACCTACAGGCAATTTCGCAAGCTCCTATCATGAGTTTTCTCGAAATGTTATCCATTTTTTCTCCTTACCTTTTAAAACTAGGAAAAGAGCATACCATAACATGCAGTATCATTGCCACAGTGTTTTTTGGGAATGCAAAAGACATCATGACAGAGAGGTATTTGTAACGCATTATAAAGCCTGCACCTCCAAAAGAATAGCAAAATATACTGTTATATTTATATATTCTATTTTGGATGGTGACATTATACATTGATAGGCTTTACAAAATACTAAGGAATCTTCCTCAACGAGGCGAACAGACGCGACACCTTCATGGGGACGATCCACTCTCAATTTATCTTTTAGGGGGAACTATATGAGATACTTGGGGCTCATGACAGGAAAAGAAGCTATCCGTCTTGCTAAGGAGGAAAGCGGACTCACAGAGTATCAAATAGCAACCCGGCTTGGTGTATCTATATCCGTCGTCAAACGTTACCTTAATAAGGATGATATCTATTTACCAAGCCTTGAGATGCTTCCCAGGCTTTGCGTTGTGTTGGGGAATACGCTTCTCCTTGACTGGCAGGAAATCCGCCTTGAAAAAGAAGAAAGACTCTATGAAGTTGACATGCAGGTTGTCCCACTTGCAGCCACAACTATAATGGAAACGCTGAGCCCTTTTGCCAAAATATCAGAGAGCGTCAAGCAAAGTCGATACGAAGATATAACGGAGCCCTTGATGAAGTGCTTTTTCAATGTGCCCGTATCCGATCAGCGTTGCGGTTAGGTTCTTCCTCATCAAGAAAAAAGAAAGGCGGTGTTTTTTCTTGTCCATTATGGAGTTTCTGGAATAGGCATTGATGTGCGAGATAAAAAAGCACAACTGTTTCCTTGACTAGTGGGGGCTCTGAATGCCCCCACATCTACCTAATGCTCTTCATGTTGTCTTACATTTTCAGATTCACAGCTAACGCAGTTCACGATTTTGCACACTTTGTTTTGGGTTTTTCGTCATGCTACGGGTTTTTGGGGTAAAGTTGGACTTTCAGCTGCAGGCGGAAACTCTGCACGATATGTCCTTATCGTGTGGGGCCGTGGTCCGGCGCATCGCCGCCGGGCCGGTGGGGGAGGCTCCAATCTCCCCCGCCTCTGCCTGAACATACTCTAACGGTTTATGTTTCCGGGGTCACGCGCCGCAATTCCGGCGGCGACTGCCTGCCTTCCCTCTCACTCTCATAACTGCTCTTGCAGTGTTCCCTCTGCCAAAAGAACAGCCCGTCCACCACGCGCCGGGGCCATGCCCTCACCC
>OWIW01000795.1_pt1 | contig 20186 bp, 11 predicted proteins | sample 2433821 | NCBI WGS metagenome assembly OWIW01 (sample SAMN05065751, study PRJEB22554) | human gut metagenome | biome: ENVO:2100002; feature: ENVO:00000062; material: ENVO:00002003 | host: Homo sapiens | place: USA | reverse complement strand
ACAGATATATGTTAAATGATTACACTATTGTAGTTGAGTTGTGTTTTATTTTATTATTTTTATGATAAATTTAAAAAATAGGCAACCATGCTCACGTAGGGATACAAGTTCTCTTCTCTGAGCCTGTAATGAAAATGCTTCGGAGTGAATATAATAAAGTCCGACTATTTGTTTAGTTGACTTTTAATAAACGCCCAAACGGACTTACATAGCCTAAAATAGTCCTTTGACATGCAGATATTTGGAAAATCATCAACTTGATGAAGTTTATCCACATGCATCTGACATTAATCTACATGGAGCGCTTTAACAACCTCTGTAGCGGGTCTTTGTTGCTGCGCGTATGAAAGCTATGGTTTCGAGCTCTTCCCTTAAAAACTCTTCCTTTTTTGTTTTATCCCGAAATGGGATTACGGTATTTGACATGAAGCGGTTATAATGAACCGCAGGCTTGTTTGAATTTTAACCGTCCACTTCTTGTGAACACTTATGAATATGTTTAACAATTTAAATTTAATTATTATGAAACGATGTATTATTTCCGCATGCCTGATAATGGTGTGTTCTTTGGTGTTTGCACAGGTAAAAGTGGGTTCGGATGGTAAGGTAGCTATCGGAACTGATACTGCTGCTCCTTTATCCATATTAAGTGTGAATAGTAAGGGAGAAGCCGATAGCGATATTATTATCGAATCGACCAACTCGATGGCTCTGACGGCAATACACAATCCTACGGAAAGATTAACGGGTTGGGCAAGAGGCTGCAATACCGGTATTGCGTTGTCACCCCATACATTTAATGTGGGAACTTTGGGCTCTGCATATTCTCACTCCGCTTTAAGTAGTGGAAGGGGATTTGGTTTGTTCGGTACAGCAGGCAATTATACATCAGGTTACAACTATGGTGTTTTAGGAATGCTTTATGGAACTAACAATGGTGCAGGCATCTATGGTACTTCTGTTCATAGTGATTATGGTGTGCCGATAAACGGTCGTTATGCAGGTTATTTCCGGGGAAATGTGTATGTGACTGGTAGTATTTATAGTGTTTTGTTGACTCCTGCAACAACTTCGACCAATCTTTCAACTCTATCCGTCCAATCGGAATCGGAAGAAGGCACAATGACGAAGTTGAGCCGGTTGAATACGGTTCAATACAATATGCAGTCTCCTTTCAATACGGCAGTCCCAGCTACTTTTATTGCCACTGATACGGTAGCTCCGGCTGTGCAGCTCTCGGCGGATGAAGCTCAGATTTATTCACGGGTTCATTATGGATTTATTGCCCAAGAATTGAAGAATGAATATCCTAATCTCGTTTATGAAAACGAACAGGGAGATTTAAGTATAAACTATATAGAGATGATTCCTCTCTTGGTACAATCCATTCAGGAGCTGACGGTAGAGATAAACCGGCTGAAATCGAAAAGCCAATCTCCTCTCTCAAGAAGTGTGGATGAGGAAGATGGAGAAGTCGAGGACGGTCTTATGGATAAATTAGAATCCGAATTGTTTCAGAATACTCCCAATCCATTTAGTGATAATACTGTAATTAAATATGTCATTCCGCAAGATGCACAAAATGCTAACTTGCTAATTTATGATATGAATGGCAAACAAATCGAGCAATTTGTTTTAACTCAAAAAGGTATGGGATCTATTGTATTGGAGGGGAGTCATTTGGAAGCCGGAATGTACCTGTATTCTCTGATTGTTGATAGCAAAGTGATTGATGTGAAAAGAATGATCTTAACAAATTAATAGGATAAAAACTATGCCATTGTAATTGTAAAATTGTAATTCATGAATGATAGAATATTATGAATAAGATTATATGTTTATTATTGTTTACATTTTGGGGCATTTTATCGTATTCACAAAATGTAGTGACTGATGGTGTTATCTTCTCAATAGATGGAAAGACTCTGATAAAGTATCCTACAGACAAGTTCTATAAAGAATATATAATACCTGAAGGTACGGAAATCATAGATAGAAAAGCATTTGTAGGAGCTCAAATAGGGAAAGTGACATTGCCAACTACATTAACTCATATAAACGATTCTGCGTTTTATAATGGTCCATCTGATTTCATTCTTACAGGGAAATTCCCCATTATTGGAAATCGTGTTTGGCCCGATGATAGGCGTTTTGAAGTTACTGAGAGCAATCCTTATTGTCGAGTATCGGACGATGGTTTTGTTTATTCTAAAGATGGAAAAACTGTACATATAGTTCCTATAGATATACGTGGTTATTTAGAAGATATTGAAATAATTGATAGATATGCTTTTCAAGATTGTTACTTCCGTTATGGATATGTTGATATTCCTAATAGTGTACATTTAATTAGAGAGCATGCATTTGATAATATTAAACCAAATTTGCCAACACGTTCAGAACTTTTGTATTATAATTTTGAATTTACTTGTGATGCATTGACTCCTCCGGAATTGGAAGGTGAGGTGTTTACTGAAAACAATGTTGGCAATAGTACTTTATTTGTTCCAAAAGAGTCAGAAGAATTATATAAAACTGCTTTTCAGTGGAATACATTCGGGACTATAAAAGGGTATACTTCTGGGCCTCCACAAGGAATTTTTGAAAATTCAGTTTCTTTTTTGAAAGTTAATCGTGTGGATGGAGCGATTTACATAGAAGCTTTAAAACCGATGGATACGGTAAGATTAATCGATCTAAATGGGAATATTGTACGTGAAAAGAATCAGGTGAATAGTTGTCGTACGATTTATGATATTTCTTCTCTTGATGGATTTTTCGGTTTACTACAGGCGATTTATAAAGATGGGGATAGTGAAGTTTTCAAATTGAATTTTTAATTAATTTAATCGGAGGTAGTTATGAATAGAATATTACAATTTTTGATTTTCATCTTTTGGGGTACTTTATTGTATTCCCAAAATGTAGTGGTTGATGGGATTACCTTCTCGGCAGATGGAAAGACTCTGATAAAGTATCCTACCGATAAGTTCTATAAAGAATATATAATACCTGAAGGTACGGAAATCATAGATAAAAAAGCATTTGTAGGAGCTCGAATAGGGCAAGTGACATTGCCAACTACATTAACTCATATAAAGGATTCTGCGTTTTATAATGGTCCAACTGATTTCATTCTTGCAGGGAAATTCCCTATTATTGGAAATCGTGTTTGGGCCAATGATAGGCGTTTTGAAGTTACTGAGAGCAATCCTTATTGTCGAGTATCGAACGATGGTTTTGTTTATTCTAAAGATGGAAAAACTGTACATATAGCTTTTGGGGGTATAGCTGGGAATATGGGATATGTTGAAATAATTGACAGGTATGCATTTCAGGATTGTTATTTTGCTTATGGAATTATTTATATTCCTGATAATGTACATTTAATTCGGGAGCATGCATTTGATAATATTAAGCCTACTTATCCAACACGTTCAGAATCATCTTATGATTTTGAATTTACTTGTGATGCATTGACTCCTCCAGAACTGGAAGGTGAGGTGTTTACTGAAAACAATGTTGGCAATAGTACTTTATTTGTTCCAAAAGAGTCAGAAGAATTATATAAAACTGCTTTTCAGTGGAATACATTCGGGACTATAAAAGGGTATACTTCTGGGCCTCCACAAGGAATTTTTGAAAATTCAGTTTCTTTTTTGAAAGTTAATCGTGTGGATGGAGCGATTTACATAGAAGCTTTAAAACCATTAGAAACAGTAAGATTAATCGATTTAAATGGGAATATTGTACGTGAAAAGAATCAGGTGAATAGTTGTCATACGATTTGTGATATTTCTTCTCTTGATGGATTTCTCGGTTTACTATATGTGATTTATAAAGACGAAGATAGCGAAGTTGTCAAATTAAACTTTTAATTAATTTAATGGAAAAGAATTATGAATAGAATATTACAATTTTCGTTTTTTATGTTTTGGAGTATTTTATTGTATTCGCAAAGTGTAGTGGTTGATGGGGTTACCTTCTCAGCAGATGGAAAGGCTTTGATAAAGTATCCTACAGATAAGTTTTATAAAGAATATATAATACCTGAAGGTACGGAGATCATAGGTAAAAAAGCATTTGTAGGAGCTTGGGTTGAAAAAGTGACATTGCCAACTACATTGACTCATATAAACGATTCTGCTTTTTATTATGGGCCATCTCATTTTATCATTACAGGAAAGTTTCCAATTCTTGGAAATCATGTTTTTGGGCTAACTGCTGAAAGGTATTTTGAAGTTAGTCAGGGTAATTCTTATTGCCGAGTGTCAGAGAATGGTTTTGTTTATTCGGAAGATAGGAAAACTGTACATATAGCTCCTGGAGTTATAGTTGGTTATTTAGAGAATATTGAAATAATTGACAGGTACGCATTTCAAGATTGTTACTTCCGTTCTGGAATTTACATTCCTGGTAGTGTGCATTTAATTCGAGAGCACGCATTTGATGATATTTATAAGGATATACCAATACGTTCAAAGTCGTCATCTTATAATTTAAATTTTAAATGTGATGTATTAATTCCTCCTGAATTGGAAGGTGAGGTGTTTACTGAAAACAATGTTGGCAATAGTACTTTATTTGTTCCAAAAGAGTCAGAAGAATTATATAAAACTGCTTTTCAGTGGAATACATTCGGGACTATAAAAGGGTATACTTCTGGGCCTCCACAAGGAATTTCTGAAAATTCAGTTTCTTTTTTGAAAGTTAATCGTGTGGATGGAGCGATTTGCATAGAAGCTTTAAAGCCATTGGAAACAGTAAGGTTAATCGATCTGAATGGAAATATTGTACGTGAAAAGAATCAGGTGAATAGTTGTCATACGATTTGTGATACTTCTTCTCTTGATGGATTTTTCGGTTTACTACAGGTTATTTATAAAGATGGGGATAGTGAAGTTTTCAAATTAAACTTTTAATTAATTTAATCGGAGGTAATTATGAATAGAATATTACAATTTTTGATTTTCATATTTTGGGGTGCTTTATTGTACTCTCAGAATATTGTGGTTGATGGTGTTACTTTTTCATTAGATAGAAGTATGTTGATTAAATATCCTGAGGATAAGGTAGATGAAAAATATATTGTTCCAGAAGGTACGGTAGTGATAGGTAAAGAAGCTTTTAATGGTACTAAATATTTAAAAGAGCTTAGCCTTCCTTTAAGTTTGAATATTATAGAAGATTATGCTTTTACACTTTGCTATAATTTGTCTATTGTTACATGGAAACATTTTCCTCAGTCTATAGGAGAGTTACTTTTTATGGCAACTAATATATCAGTATTTTATACATCAGAAGATAGTGATAATTGTATTTCTGTGGATGGGGTACTTTTTTCGAAAGACAGAAAAACTCTTTTATGCTTTCCAAATGCAAAAAAATGTAATGGAGGAATTTATATAATACCAGAAAGTGTAGAAAGTATAAACACGGGCGCATTTGTAGAGGCAGGAATTGGAACGGTGGTATTACCATCTACACTGACTCGCATAAATGATTTTGCTTTTTACTACGGTCCATCCAATTTTGTTATTACGGGAAAATTTCCAATCATTGGAAGCCATGTTTGGAATGAGAGGAGAAGTTTTGAGGTTAGCGCGGATAATCCTTATTGCCAAGTATCAGAGAATGGTTTTGTCTATTCAAAAGATGGGAAAACTGTACATGTAGCTCCTATAGATATAGTTGATTATTTGGAAAATATTGAAATAATAGACAGATATGCATTTCAAGATTGTCTATTCTATTCGGGTCATGTTGATATTCCTGGTAGTGTAAATTTAATCCGAGAGCATGCATTTGATGATATTCAAATACCTATACCAACATTTTCAAAATCATTTCATGATATAAATTTTGTTTGTGATGCATTGACTCCTCCCGAATTGGATGGTGAAGTGTTTACTGAGGATAATGTTGGTAATAGTACTTTATTGGTTCCAAAAGAGTCTGAGGAATTATATAAGAACACTCCGCAGTGGAATACATTTGGAACAATAGTAACTCCTGGCCCTCCACAAGGAATTACTGAAAATTCAGTTTCTTCTTTGAAAGTTAATCGCATGGATGGAGCAATTTGCATAGAAGCTTTAAAGCCATTGGAAACAGTAAGGTTAATTGATCTGAATGGAAATATTGCACATGAAAAGAATCAGGTGAATAGTTGTTATACAGTTTGTGATATTTCTTCTCTTGATGGATTTTTTGGTCTACTACAGGTTATTTATGAAGATGGGAGTAATTATACGATTAAATTAAATTTTTAAGGATATGACACGTTACTTTTTTATTGTTATATTTATTCTGATTTCGACACAGTTTAAGGCTCAGTTATCAGAAACAATCCGTGTAGAGGAGTCGGATCTTTCGTTTTCGCGTATGGAAGAATTTGATTGCGTTACGTGGGAAAAGAGTTCTGAATTTACGGAACAGGTAAGTGCCCCTAAACTTCCGGTCATTATAGAATCATTCGTTATTCCTTTTGATGCGCAAGTTACCAATATTGATGTGGTTGTGAAAGGGAAAAACTTGTTGAATAGAAGTTTGTTGATTGTACCTGTTGATCCTCCTATTTCAATAGGAAATGATTATGCAACCTCATCGCTAAAACCGGATGGTGACATTTATAATTCATCTCTTGCTTACCCTACAGAAAATGTGAAGATCATTTCTGATGTATATGAACATGGGTATCATGTAGTGACAGTTGAAGTTTGTCCTTTCGAATATGTTCCTCTAAATAAAGCATTGTCCCTATTGGATTTGACATTTACAATAAATTATATGCAATTACGCGGAGTTATTGAATATCCACAATATCAATCTTCCAAATCGGCAAATCGTGCCTATCGTTTTGTTTATTCTAAAGTGAAGAACAAGCAAGACATGAATCGTTTTTCAAATCAGAGAACTGGTATAGTATCCAATGAGTCATTGAATATGAATGAAAGGAGTTTAGGTGTTTCTAATACGATAGTAAATATAATTCCTGAGTATTTAATTGTGACTAATAATGAGTTAAAATCTACTTTTCAACGTTTGGCAGATTGGAAAACGAAAAAAGGAGTGCCAACTATCGTAATGACAATAGAAGAAGTACAGGAGCAAAATGAAGGATGTGATCTTGCTGAGAAAATAAGAAATTATCTAAAGAAATGTAGGCAGAACTGGGGGGATGATTTTTTTGTTCTTTTAGGAGGAGATACCAATATAATTCCGCCAAGGATGGCGACTAATGGACCTGACCGCAATGATTATAGATATGGAGAATATAAAAATGATTCTACTATTCGGGCACAAGATTTATATTATACGGCATTGGATGGTAATTGGAATATGAATAATAATCACATATATAATGAGTACTATCAATTTTTAAATCCTAATACAGGAAAAAATGTGATTGTCAATATTGATCAAGCTGATTTCGGAAGGGATATATATTTAGGACGCGCTCCTGTAAAAAACATCAGTGAGGCTGAGAACTTCGTGAATAAAGTATTGCTATATGAAAAAGCTAATACTAATATTGATTATTCCTATGTTCTCAATACTCTTAACGTAGATGCATTCATTGACAAGAATGAAAATACGGGATATTTGCGTGATGATGCAAGAAGTGCTATAGATGGTTATTATAGTTCTTATTCTCGATTGCATCCTTGGTTTCTTTTCGACCATTATAATTGTACTTGTAATAAGCATTCACAATATGTAACGAATTCTCGTGGGGAAGAATTGAATAAAAATAATTTTATGGCTGCACTCCAAAATGGTGGAAATTCAGGATTAAATCATTTTCATTTAGTTTATCATATGGACCATTCTTCTCCAAGAGGAATGGGGGCTTCTTCATTGGATAAAAATGAGGCAATATATAATATGGATGTAGATCAGTTGATAAATGGAAATTATTTACAAATAGTATTGTCAAGTGGTTGTGAACCGGCTACTTTTAATGAAGATTGTATTGCAGAGCATTTCATTAATAATCCTAATGGTGGTGCTGTTGCATATATAGGTAATGCAGACAGAGGATGGTCGGGGGAGTATTCCCAACTTAAAAGATTATTAGAGGCTTTATATTCTAATGAATCAACTTATCATAATTTGGGCTATGTATTTCAAGCGACTATTAGTGGTAGGAATAGCAATAATTGTCGATTAACTCTTTTGGGAGATCCGGAAATGCCTGTATGGACAGCAGTTCCACAAACGTTGAATGTATCTGTTACTCCTAATGCTATAACCAATGGTGAGAACACAATTTCTATACAAATCAATAATTTGCCTACCAATCAAGAAGCACTGGTCTGTTTAATGAAAGAAGGAGAAGGATATTCTACTTTAACTATAAATGATCGGGCGGTACATTTTTTTACTTTTACTCCGTATACATCCGGTATGGTTGATGTTACGGTTACTACAAATAATTTCCGTCCTTTTGAAACAACGATTCCCGTTAGTGTAAATCCGAAAGCGGTTCTTCATATTTCAGATGTAGTGTTTGATGATGATAAGCAGGGAGATAGTAATGGGAATAATGACAACCAACTGGATGCGGGAGAAACCATTGAACTCTCTGTTACATTAAAAAATGAAGGAAGTGTTACTTCTGATATTGTGACTGGAGAATTGGTATGTAGCTCTCCAGAAATTAATCTGATTAAAAATGTAGCTTCATTTGGTAAAATCGGTGCAGGAGGTAGCCGAACATCAGATAGGAAGTTTGTATTTACTATTGATAAAGATTGTCAAGAATATCTTATGAACGGAATGGATCCTATCGAGTTTGTCCTTACTATAAAAGATGGGTCAAGTTCTATAAGTGAACATTTTCAAGTGGATATTTTTGCTCCTGACATAGAAATAGGGAATCAAAAAATTACTTGGACGAGTAATGGAAACACTACAATAGAAGCGGGTGAAACGGTAAAAATGAATATTGATTTGATGAATGTGGGAAAATCTGAGGCAACAGGACTGAAAGCTGTGCTGATTTCGAATAATTCGCAGGTGTCATGTTCATCTACGCCAATTGTGTATCCTTCTATTGCCTTTTCTGAGACTAAAACAAATACAATTGCTTTTCAGTTCCAGACATCAAGCAGTTATGCGGGGATATTGAGTTTCACATTACAAGTAAGTAATGAGTATGGAAGGACTTGGAACTTTCCAGTAAATCCATTGTCAAGACCCTCTGTGATTAAAACATCGACTCTTGATTTTCAGCCTTATGCTTCTTCTATCAATGTGTATTGGACACCTGTCAAGGAGGTGGCCGGATATAATATATACCGTAGTGACAATGGAGAAAATGGCATTTATCGGAGATTGAATAGATTTCCATTGAAGGCTGCATATTATTTAGATGATAGCCTTGCCGAACGAACATTGTATTATTATAAGGTTGCAGCAATTTCAACAAACGGAAATGAAAGTGAATGGAGTGCGGCTTACCGGACATGGACTTCTTATCCGGTTGTTAGTCCATTCCCCAAAAGATTAGCTACCGGTGTTTATTCATCTGTATCTTGTCCAAATATTGCAGATGTGGATAATGACGGCAAACAAGAGATATTCTGGATCTATGAAGATCGGTATGATACTCATACAAGTTACATAATGGGATTTCGTCCTTCGGGCGAAGAGTTATATGATATCGATGGAAATGTGACCACAGTAAGTGGTTTTGCTAAAACACCTACAATGTTGACTGGGCAAGTGGCTTTTGGAGATTTGTCCGGAAATGGGGAACAAAATATAGTAGCATCTACTTGGGAAGATGATAAAAAATATCAGGAAAAAAGAGCAGTCTATTGTTATTCTCCGTTTGATAGGGATGGGGACCATAAACCTGATTTGTTGTGGGAAAAGCGAATTCCTTATTCAATGTTTCAAAGTCCGGTCATTGCCAATTTGGATGGTAGTGCCGATGGTACAATGGAGGTTATTGTAAAATCGCATCAAACTTCTGACATCTTTATTCTGGATCATGACGGAAATGAAGTGAGACGTTTGAATCCTAATGTTCATATTACGACTGGAAAAGACCATAATCGTTCAGCTTTAACAGTAGCCGATCTTGATGGTGACGGTCAGATGGAAATAATAGCTTCGTATGATTCTTTAGGAATTTATATTTGGCGGCAGGATGGAACTCCTTTTACGACGAATCCGTTTTGGGGAGCAGGAATTCCCAGATTAGCTTCTGCTCCGGTGGTGTGCGATTTAAATGAAGATGGTAAAAAGGAGATATTGTTTTCTCAACGGCAAATGGCAGAAAGTAAGGTATTTGCTATTAGTTTGGATGGGGATAAAACAGTTGCAGGGTGGGATGGAAGTCAGACAATTCCGTATACAGTCAATGCTGTTGGATCTACTTTAGATCATACTTTATCAGTGGGTGATATAAACAATGACGGGCATTTGGAGGTGGTTATATTGGGGCATGAAACGGTAAAAGCATGGACACATACAGGGAAGCTTATTTTTAGCAAATCGATTAAAGGCTTATTTCCACAAGAAAATTATGCGTCTAATATGAATACTCCAATTTTGGCCGATGTGGATGGAGATGCTGTACCTGATATTGTATTCTGCTGCAACAATTATATTTATGCTTTACATAATGACGGTAGTGATATAATCGGATTTCCGATAATATCGGATGAGAAATTTTTAGATACTCCTTGCGTGGCAGATATTGATAATGATGGTAAAAGCGAGTTAATAGCCGGTAATGAACATGAATTGTATGTCTGGAAAACCGATGGTGTTCCTACGGCCATAGAGTGGGGTGTTAAGCGTGGAAATCCACAGAATACGAATGAATATTTCCCGACTGTTTGCCAGCCGACACTGATAAATTCCAATGAAGTATGGGACGGGGAATCACCCTGCGGAAATGTAGTGTTGCAGTCGGGGCGATTACTTATTCCTGCCGGTAAAACGATGGTGCTGAATAAAACTTTTTCTGTGATCGTCCGTTCCGGTGCTGTGCTTGAAGTAGATGGTGGAAGTATTTTGAATGCAAGGCTTGTCGTGCAAAAAGGCGGCACGGTCATCGTCAAGAACAATGGTTTAATCAAGTTACGAGCAGGCTCCGACTTTGACATGGAAAAAGGGGCTATACTTGATTTCTCTTTTGGAGCAATTGACATACCTTGATAAAAGAACAGAATCAGCAGTAGGATAAATATAATTAAGAGATGAACCACAAACACTACCGGTTCATCTCTTAATTTTTACTTATCCCGTCTTTTTCCGTGAAATACTTATGCGTTCAGCGCCTGCTCTATATCGGCAATGATATCTTCGGCATTCTCGATGCCTACACTGAAACGGATGAGGTCGGGGCGAACTCCGGCTTCCATCAGTTGCTCGTCTGTCAATTGCCGGTGAGTATGGCTGGCAGGATGCAGTACACAGGTACGTGCATCGGCTACATGCGTAACGATGGCAGCTAATTTCAGCGAATCCATGAATTTAATAGATACGTCGCGTCCGCCTTTCAGACCGAAGGAGATGACACCGCAGGAACCGTTCGGAAGGTATTTCTGAGCCAGTTCATAATATTTATTACCCGGAAGGCCGCAATAGTTTACCCATGCCACCCGGTCGTCATTCGACAGGTATTCGGCCACTTTCTGTGCATTACGGCAATGTTGAGGCATGCGAAGGTGAAGTGTCTCCAATCCTAAATTGAGCAGGAAAGCATTTTGCGGGCTTTGTATACTGCCGAGGTCACGCATCAGTTGGGCAGTTGCTTTGGTGATATAGGCCATTTTACCGAATGCCTTGGTATAGGTCAGTCCATGATAAGATTCGTCCGGAGTACACAATCCGGGGAATTTATCGGCATGGGCATCCCAATCGAAATTGCCGCTATCGACAATACAGCCGCCTACACTCGTGGCATGTCCGTCCATGTATTTGGTGGTGGAATGTACCACGATGTCTGCTCCCCATTCAAAAGGACGGCAGTTGATCGGAGTAGGGAAAGTATTGTCTACGATCAGAGGTACACCGTGATTGTGAGCTATGCGGGCAAACTTTTCAATGTCGAGCACTTCAAGAGAGGGATTCGAGATGGTTTCGCCGAACAGGGCTTTCGTGTTCGGGCGGAAAGCAGCCGAAATCTCTTCTTCGCTGGCATCAGGACTGATAAAGGTAACATCGATACCGAGCTTTTTCAGCGTTACACCGAAGAGGTTGAATGTGCCGCCATAGATGGCTGAAGAACACACGAAGTGATCGCCTGCCTGACAGATATTGAATATGGCATAGAAATTGGCTGCCTGGCCACTGGATGTCAACATTGCTCCTACACCTCCTTCAAGAGCGGCTATCTTGGCAGCCACTGCATCGTTGGTGGGGTTTTGCAAACGGGTATAGAAATATCCACTGTCTTCAAGGTCGAAAAGACGGGCCATCTGCTCGCTGGTTTCATATTTGAAAGTAGTACTCTGATAAATGGGCAGCACACGGGGCTCACCCTTTTTAGGAGTCCATCCTGCTTGTACACACAGGGTTTCGGGCTTGAATTGTTTTGCCATAATTGTTATTGTAGTTACAGTTTTATTTCTTTAAAAAGTTATATCGATGCAAAAGTAGAGAAAATAATTGGTTTAAAACATTATCTTTGCGAGTGAAATATATAATAATGTACCAATGTGCTAATATGCCAATGTGCCAATTAAGAATGGGGACAATTGAATAATATAGCAATGAAACGGAATATATGGATCATTTGGCGCAGCTGATTGGTGCATTGGTATATTCTTTAATTTGTGCATTTGCCTATTAGTACATTGATTCATTGTCTATTATTTCATTCTTTCAATTGGCACATTGGCATATTAGCACATTATTTAATTGGCACATTGGCATATTAGCATATTGGCACATTATTTAATTGGCACATTATTTTATTATGAATAAATATTGTATTCTTCTGTTTTTCTGCTTTTTGTTTTCTGTATCTGCTTTGTGGGGGCAGCAGAAGGCGACTCCGAAACCCGGTGAAGGTATTTCTACTTTCCTGTTGCGGCACAATCGTGCACCGAAGAAGTATTATGACGATTTTATCAAATTGAATGAGGCTAAATTAGGAAAGGGGCAGACATTAAAGTTGGGAGTGACTTATTTGATTCCTCCTGTGAAAAAAAAGGTTCCGGCTTCTGTAACGACTGCCGGAAGCGCTGCCAAGAAAGAAAATACAGGAAAAAAACAACCGCCCCGGAAGACGGAAAGAAATGAGCCGCTTTTTGGAAAACTTCTGGCAAATGTGAAGGTGACTTCCAACCGGCTGGCAGGGGCGTGCTTTTATGTAGTCAGTGGGCATGGCGGCCCCGATCCCGGAGCTATCGGAAGAGTGGGAAAGCACGAACTGCATGAAGATGAATATGCCTATGATATTGCTTTGAGATTGGCACGTAACCTGATGCAGGAAGGGGCGGAAGTACATATCATCATTCAGGATGCAAAGGATGGTATTCGTGATGCTGCCTATCTGTCAAACAGTAAGCGCGAAACCTGTATGGGTGCTCCCATTCCCTTGAATCAGGTACAGCGTCTTCAGCAACGTTGTGATAAGATCAATGCTCTGTATCGTAATGACCGGAAAAAGTATAAATATTGCCGTGCCATTTTTATCCATGTCGATAGTCGCAGCAAGGGCAAGCAGACCGATGTGTTTTTTTATCATTCCAACCGAAGGGCGGAAAGTAAGAAACTGGCAAACAAGATGAAAGACACTTTTGAGTCAAAGTATGGCAAACACCAGCCCAATCGTGGTTTTACGGGTACGGTGAGCGGACGGAATCTGTATGTATTGACACGTGCTACCCCTGTATCTGTGTTTGTGGAACTGGGAAATATTCAAAATTCACTCGATCAAAAAAGACTGGTGATACCTTCTAACCGACAGGCACTTGCGAATTGGCTGATGGAGGGTTTTCTGAAAGATTATAAAGGGATGTGAATATAACAAGAACGGATAACCGTACTGTGAGAATAAGTTCTATATTTGTCCGGAAATGCAAAGTAAGAACCTAAAAACTCACCTTACATGAATCAACTCTCTTTTGTCGATGCGTATCGGACTTTCCCTTACATCCTTACCGAAGGAGCTATTGTAGAGCGTTTACGCCATGAATTTCATATCCCTTTGGACGAACATCTTGTTCATGCCGCTTTGATTTATGACGATGCTCATCGTGATACGCTGGCAGGTCTTTACAAGCAATACATCGATATTGCCGCCAGTCACGATTTGCCTCTGATGCTGATGACACCCACCCGCAGGGCAAATGTCGAAAATATTGCTGTTTCTGCTTATCGGAATCGGAGTGTCATTCCCGATAATGTCCGTTTTCTTTTGCAACTGCGCGCATCGGCCCTTTCACCTGTTTATATCGGTGGTCTGGCAGGTTGTCGCGGTGATGCTTATGATGGTCGCTATCATTTTTCCGTAGAAGAGGCGATGCAGTTTCATTATCCTACGGTTCGTGCAATGGCTGAAGCGGGAGTCGATTTTCTGTTTGCAGGTATTATGCCCCAGCTTACCGAAACGATCGGCATGGCCAATGCAATGGCGGCAACCGGTTTGCCTTATATTATCAGCTTTATGGTTCGGCGCGACGGACGGCTGATGGATGGCACTTTTATTCATGATGCCATCGATACCGTAGATAAAGAGACGACCACCCGTCCTTTGTGCTATATGGCAAACTGTGTACATCCCGATGTTTTGCATCAGGCATTATCACATCCGAGGAATGATACTTTTTTAGTTCGCGAACGCTTTCGGGGTATCCAGGCCAATGCTTCCGCGTTGAGTCCCGAAGAATTGAATGGCCGTACCGATTTACTTTCTTCTTCTCCCGATGAACTGTCTGACAGATTGATGACCCTGTTATGGGATTTCCCGTTGAAGATATGTGGCGGATGTTGTGGTACGAATGAGCAGCATCTTCGGAATTTTGCAGAGATGCTGACTTTGAATAGTGTGCCGATATGCTAATGAAAGAATGAAGAAATGAATAATTAAAGAATGAAAAATTAAAGAATAATCTGTCAATTGGTTGTGTAGAAAAGATATTGGATATATTTCCTACGTTTTACACATTAACAATTATAGCTTCGTTTTCATTCTTTAATTATTCATTCTTTCATTTTTTTATAATCAAAGCGGCATATTGCCGTGTTTTTTCGGCGGATTGGTCTGCATCTTGTTTTCTGTCATGTCTAATGCTTGGATCAAGCGCTTACGGGTCTGTTTCGGCAAGATGATTTCATCGATAAAACCAAGTTCGGCGGCTTGATACGGAGTGGCAAATTTCTCTTTGTATGCTTCCAGTTCTTTGGCTTTGGTTTCTGCATCTGCTTTGCGGAACAGGATGTTTACAGCACCTTCGGCTCCCATTACGGCAATTTCTGCATTGGGATAGGCAAAATTTACATCAGCTCCGGTCTGTTTGGAGTTCATTACGATATAAGCGCCGCCATAAGCTTTGCGGGTGATTACTGTGATTTTGGGCACAGTGGCTTCTGCAAATGCATATACGATTTTTGCTCCGTGACGGATAATGCCGTTGTTCTCTTGAGTATATCCCGGCAGGAAGCCCGGAACGTCTTCAAATGTTATCAACGGTATGTTGAAACAATCGCAGAAACGGATAAAACGGCTTGCCTTGTCGCTGGCATCGATATCGAGCACTCCCGCCAGATAAGCCGGCTGATTGGCAACAATGCCTACCGAACGTCCACCCAGACGGGCGAATCCGATAATGATATTTTTGGCAAAGTAGGGCATTACTTCAAAGAAATATCCATTGTCTACCACGCGTTCGATGATCTCTTTCATGTCATAGGGAACATTCGGATCTGTAGGGACGATGGTATTCAGAGACTCGTCTTCACGATTGATTTCATCTGTACAAGGTTGCTTGCGTGTCTCGTCCATATTGTTTTGTGGCAGGAAAGAGAGCAATTCGCGGATGGACATCAGCAGTTCTTCTTCGCTATTGGCCATGAAGTGGGTCACACCGCTTTTGCTGCTATGCGTCATGGCACCGCCCAATTCTTCCTTGCTTACTTCTTCATGGATAACGGTTTTTACTACATCCGGTCCGGTAACGAACATATGACTTTTCTCTTTTACCATAAAGATGAAGTCTGTCAGTGCCGGAGAGTAGCAGGCACCTCCTGCACAAGGGCCGAGAATGGCGGAGATTTGCGGAATTACTCCACTTGCGATCGTATTCTGGTAGAATATATCGGCATAGCCTGAAAGACTCTCGATGCCTTCCTGAATACGTGCGCCTCCCGAATCATTCAAGGCAATGATCGGTGCACCGTTCTTGAGAGCCAACTGTTGCACCTTTACGATTTTTCTTGCGTTGGATGCCGACAGAGAACCGCCGTATACGGTGAAATCGTATGCATATACGAATACCTGGCGTCCGTCTATCTTTCCGTAGCCCGAAACAACTCCGTCTCCCGGAATCTTATTCTTGTCCATGCCATAGTTGGTACAACGGTGCACCATCAGTTTGTCCAGTTCCACAAACGTGCCTTTGTCCAGCAGCATGTCGATCCGTTCACGGGCGGTCATTTTCCCGCTTTCATGCTGTTTCTCTATCTTGTCGATGCCTCCACCGAGGGAAGCCATACGGTCACGCTCTTCGAACGTGGCATATGCTTTATTCATTTCCTCCATTATTCTATTGTTTCAAGGGTTATCAATGTCTGGTCACCGGTGATGTTGTCACCTTCTTGTACCAGAATTTCTTTAATGCGGCAATCTGAAGTCACTTTGTAATTGCTCTGCATTTTCATGGCTTCGATGACGATGGCTGTTTCGCCGGCTTTCATTTTTTGTCCTGCAGTAACAGGGATTTTTACCACCTTTCCCGGCATTGGCGAGGTGATGCGGTCATTTTGTTCCTCTTCCCCTTTTTTACGCATGCGCAGGTATTTGGCCTGGCTGTCTACGATGTCGATGTTGAAGCTGCTGTAGTGTGTATTCACTTTGTAGCTTTTTCCGTTATCGCTGCGAATCAGTTGGGCATTGGCACTGCGGCCGTCCATAAGGATGTTGCAGGTTCCGTTTTCCGCCATGACGACATCGGCTTCAAACGTTTTTCCGTCAATGGTGAGTACCACCTTGTTATCTTGTTTGCTGACCAGTTCTATTTCGGCCACGCGGTTTCCTATATGAATTTCCATAATTGATGTTATTTATATTCTGAGCACCCCTTTATGCAATCCGAACTCTTTCCACTTGCTGATCGGACGGTTGTCGGCTGCCAGTCCACTGTTGTTCTCTTCAAGGTTCATCAGATAGTCCATGTATGCGGCAATCATGGCAATGTTTTCGGCGCGTTCGCTGGTGCGGGTGATGCTTTGTTGCAGCAATTCTCCGTTTTTTGCAATGAATCCCGTGTTGTAGTTTCCTTCTACAAAATCCGGGGTATCCATGATGGCACGCAGGTAGCTGATGTTGTTTTTTACGCCGGTCAGTTTATATTCGTGAAGCACACGGCGCATACGTTCGATGGCATATTCGCGTGTCGTAGCCCATACAATCAGTTTACCGATCATCGGGTCGTAATATATCGGAATCTCATAGCCTTCGTATACGTAACTGTCGATACGTACGCCGATGCCGTTCGGCTCGGTAATTTGCTTGATAACACCCGGACTGGGCATGAAATTCATTTCCGTGTCTTCTGCACAGATACGGCATTCGATGGCATGTCCGCGCTGTCTGATATCCTCTTGTTTTAATTGCATCACCTGTCCGTCGGCCACTTTAATCTGCTCTTTTACGAGGTCCACACCGATTACTTCTTCGGTAATCGGGTGCTCCACCTGCAGGCGGGTATTCATTTCCAGGAAATAATAATTGCGATGTTTATCGACAAGGAATTCAATAGTGCCCGCACCGATGTAGTTTACGGCTTTGGCGGCAGCTACTGCTTTTTCACCCATATCCTTACGGAGCTCCGGAGTAATGAACACCGAAGGGCTCTCTTCTACTATTTTCTGATTGCGGCGCTGAACCGAACATTCGCGTTCGCAGAGGTGAATTACATTGCCATGTTTGTCGCCCAATATTTGGAACTCGATATGATGCGGTTCTTCTACGAATTTCTCCAGATATACCGTATCGTCTCCGAATGAAGAAAGCGATTCGCTCTTTGCCGTGGTATAAGCTTCTTCCACTTCGCCGGCGTTATGAATGAGTCGCATGCCTTTGCCACCGCCACCCATCGATGCTTTCAGCATGACCGGATAACCGATCTTGTTACACAATTCTACGGCTTCTTCCACGCTTTTCAAGTTCTCCTGTGTTCCCGGAACTACCGGTACACCCGCTTCTGTCATTTTGATACGGGCGGATATTTTGTCTCCCATTGCTTCCATGGTTTCCGGTTCCGGACCGATGAAAATAATGCCTTCTTCGCGGCAGCGACGGGCAAATGTTGCATTCTCGGACAGGAAACCGTATCCGGGATGGATCGCGTCTGCATGGCATGATTTGGCCACTTCGATGATTTTTTCTATATTCAGATAACTCTCTTTGGATGCGGCCGGGCCGATGCAGTAAGCTTCATCGGCATAGAGCACATGCTTTGCGGTGCGGTCTGCCTCTGAGAAAACAGCGATACTCGTTATTTCCATCTCCCGGCAGGAGCGCATTACCCTCACGGCAATTTCTCCGCGATTGGCAACTAAGATTCTTTTTATCATATTCATTTCTCAATTAAATGCATATATTAGTGCTTTTCCACCCTGCGGATACACTCCACCCGATGAAACACAGTATTTTTACGATTTGGGGCTTAACAGCGATACTTTCCTTTCTAACCCACGAGACAGGAAAATATATATCCGAATGGCAGGTCTTCTGACTGACTCTCATCTTACAAGCCTTCCCGATGGATTTTTCACCTCCATCAGTGGCACGAATCCGGTTAATTTGTAAGATGTTTCACAGAGCTTCACAGCAGCGGGACTGTCCGGGAGTTACACCCGATTCCCTTTTAATCTTCCTCCGTTGACCACGGATTTCAAACCAATTCGGGCGCAAATATAGAAAATTATTGAATAAAGCGAATCTTTTTTGCACGAAAGTTTGCTTTTTGTGCAATCCGAACTGTGAAAGCATAAGGTCCGGACGTCTGAAATGCCATCTTTTCAATGGCAGGCTTCTATTGACTGATTATACCAGTCGTAAATCATATTTATGTTTAAAAACCTTACAATGCCGGTATTTGTTGGCTGAAGAAACTTTATAGAAAAAGGTTATTATTCTTAAAGTTGAGATTATACAGGTTCTGCTGTCGGATTGTGTATTGTCAATCCGCCGTCTGCTATAATTGTCTGGCCGGTGATGTAACGTGCATCATCTGAAGCAAGAAAGGCAATGGTTGCAGCGATGTCCTGCGGTTCTCCTAAATAGGGAGTTGCACATTGGCTGAGGAAAATGTTCCGTACATCTTCATTCAAATTGTTTAAAGCGGCAGGTGTGAGAACCAATCCCGGGGCTACAGCATTGCAACGGATATTTTTCTTGCCTGTCTGGGTTGCAATATATTTGGTAAGATTGATAACTCCTGCTTTGCTGGCACCGTAAAGCGTACCGTTTGAATCGGCTGTAATACCGCTGATGGAAGCCACATTGACAATGTTACCACCGCCATGTGTTTTCATTACGGGAATGACTAACTGTGAGAGATACATGGTACAGGAAAGGTTTAAATGAAAGGCTTCATCAAAATAGTCTATGTCCAGCTTTTCGATGCTTGTATCTCGTTTCGGGTCGGTTCCACCGACATTGTTTATCAGAATATCGATCTGCCCGTATTCTTTTATAGCAAAAGCAATCAGCTCTTTACAACTTTGTAATTCCGCGGCTGAGAAATAAACGGAACGTACATCTGCTCCTGAAAGAGTCAGTTCGGCAGCAAGTTTGTCTGCCCTTTCTTTTGAGTAATCTGCAATAACAACTTTACCGCCTTCGGAGACGATACGACGGGTGGTTGCTTCGCCTATACCACCGGCAGCACCGGTAATAACAACTACTTTATTTTCAAATCTGTTCATATGGAATGTTTTTGGGCTGTCTCTTATACACATCTCCGAGCCCACGAGACACTCGCTAATCTCGT
>OWIW01000790.1_pt1 | contig 20237 bp, 9 predicted proteins | sample 2433821 | NCBI WGS metagenome assembly OWIW01 (sample SAMN05065751, study PRJEB22554) | human gut metagenome | biome: ENVO:2100002; feature: ENVO:00000062; material: ENVO:00002003 | host: Homo sapiens | place: USA | reverse complement strand
GCGTGAACACGAACCCGTCGACACAGTAGAGGTTGACGATACGCGGGTCGAACACGCGGAAGGTGTTGCCCTCGACCCGGATGTTGCGGTGGTAGCGGCTGGTCTCGCGGTCGGGGATGCCGCTGCCCACGGCAATACATGCCGAGCCCCAACCGGGACTGCCGTAGTTGCCGTTCTCGAAGAGGTTGCGGCGGATCACCACGTCGCGCACGCCCGACTGCTCGTACCAGTAGTTGGCGTCGCCTTCGATCAGGATGGCCGCCCCGGCGATGTGGAAGTAGTTATCCTCGATGACCATGCGGTTGCGCGAGCCCAGCAGCAGTCCGCGCGCCCGGTTGCCGCGCATGCGGCAGCCCTTGATGAGCACCTCGGGATATTCGTCGTCGGCCGCCACGACATGCATGGGCTCGACCCCGTCGGGGAGCGGCTCGGTGAAGGTGACTTCGGTGTAAACCTTGTTGAGGCGCCTGACGGACTTCACCGTCCGGCGGGCATAGGTCTCCACGTTGTTGTTGTCGACCAGTTCGAGGGGCATCCCCGGCACGATGAAATCCACGCCGTACTGCCCCGAGTTGCGCCAGCGGAGCAGCAGTTTGTCGGGGCCCCCGACCTTTTCGACGGCCATGTACAGCCCGTGGATATTCGTCGCGTCGTCTTTCTGGTTCTCGAACGTGCAGTCGATCATGCGGATGTAGCCGCCGCAGTTGACGTAGTGCGTGGCGTCGGCCGTAATGCTGATCATGCGTCCCTTGCCGGGCGAGGGGACGATCACCAGCTTGCGAAGCTCGATGTCGCGGCTGCGCTGCGCGATCACACCCATGCCGCCGCAGTGGTAGAGGTTGACGTCGCGGATGGCAACGCCCCGGCAGTCGGCGAGCGTGAAACCGGGGTTGTAACGCGCAGCCGCGCCGAATACCATCACGTTGCCGACCGTGGCGGTCAGGTCTTTGCGCAGAATGCGGATGTTGCCGTTGGCGCATTTTTCGGCCGGGATCGTCCGGTTCGACAGCCAGTAGTCCGTGGCACGGAACGCCGGTTCGCGCCGCACGGCGTCGAACTCCAGCAGGTTGGAGAAGGGGTACACCGTACCCTCGGCATCGCGGAAACGCAGGCAGCCGTTGACGATGTCGCAGAGGTAATCTTCGGGGAACTCGATTTCCAGCCAACCGTCGCCCTTCGCCACAACGGTGCCCTCGGAATTGAACGTACGGGTGAAGTCGATCGTCAGGTCGCGCACCATAATGTTCTCACAGTCTTCGAGGCTGAACGGCGAGATGAAGCCCGTGAAGAGCAGTTCGGTGCCGTTGCCGTCGATCTCGAAGTCGCGCATACCCACCAGGTCGAACGCGATGCGCTTGAGGCTCTCGTCGTTGTTGCTGATGAACTGGTACTTTTCGACCGCCCGGTCGGGGCGCATGCGGAGCTGGCCGCCGGGCAGCACGAGCCGCGAGGCGCCGACCTCGGCACAGTGTTCCAGCGCGGCCCGCACGGCGGGCACGGCATCCGTCCCGGCAGCGCCGGGCGCAAGGAAATCTTTCAGGTAGACGGTTTTTTCCGCCGCAGGTGCCGCATATACGGCCAGGATGGCCAGCAGGGCGGCGCAGCATTTTCTCAGGGTTCGGTTCATAAGGGTCGTATTTTTCGGATAGGGTTATTTGTTATCAGCCGGTTCGATCTTCAGCGCGAAGCCGCCGCCGGGCGCCACGGGTATTTGCAGCCGTGTCGCGGAGGTCACCCGTTGCGTGGAGAGCACATAGCGGGCGGGCTCCGCAGCCGAGCGGCCGTCGTCGGCGAGCAGCGTGGCCGTATACTCCCGCCCGGGGTCGAGCAGCGACAGGTCGACATCGAGCGTGCGCGGCGTCCAGCCGGTAAGCCCGCCCACATACCAGCAATCCTGCCGTTTGCGTGCCGTGACGATATATTCGCCGATCTCGCCCGCGAGCACCCGCGTCGTATCGAACACGACGGGCAGCGAAGCGATGAAGCGCGTGCAGGCCTCGTCGGCCATGTAGCGCGTCGGGGAGTCACAGAGCATCACCAGCGGTGCGTCGAAAACCACGTAAGCCGCCACCTGGTGCGCCCGCGTGCCCTGGCTCATCGGGTTGCGGTAGTCTATCCGGAAGCCTTCGCGTGTGGCATTGCGGTAGGCGCCGGGGGTGTAGTCCACCGGGCCCTGCACCATGCGGATGAAGGGGAAGGTCACGTCGTAGAGCGGCATGTCGGGATTGCTCCACTTGAGTTCCTCCAGCCCGAAGACGCTTTCGAAATTGATGATATTGGGATAGGTGCGGTTCTGACCCGTGGGTTTGTAAACGCCGTGGATATCGAGCACCAGGCGGTGCGCGGCGGCGACCCGGGCAAGGCGGTAGACCAGCTCGACGGCCTTCTGGTCGTCGCGGTCGATAAAGTCGACCTTGAAGCCGCGGATACCTAATCCGGCATAGTAGCTGCACGCCTCTTCGAGCTTGGCGTCGAGCACGTTGCCCACGACCCACAGCATCAGCCCGACACCTTTGGCGTCGGCATAACGCACCAGTTCGGGCAGGTCGATCTGCTCGACCACGGACATCACGTCGCCGGCCTTCGGATCCGACCACCCTTCGTCCAACACGACGTATTCGAGCCCGTAGTCGGCCGCGAAGTCGATATAGGCCTTATAGGTTCGCGTGTTGATACCCGGCTCGAAGTCCACGCCCGTCAGCCCCCAGTCGTTCCACCACTCCCAGGCCACCTTGCCGGGCTTCACCCACGAGCAGTCGCCGATACGGTTCTCTGCGGCGAGGGCATAGACCAAGTCGTTGGTCGGGAGTTCGCGGTCTTCGTCGGCCACGGCGAGGATACGCCACGGATATGTCCGCGTGCCCTCGACGCGGGCGATATAGTCGTGGCGCGTGGCGACCTTCTCCTGGCAGCGGCGCTCGTGAAGGTAGCAACTGTCGGGCACGGCGGCAAACAGCCCCCGCAGGCCGCCCGCCGAGGGCGTCAGGAACATGCCGGGATAGGCTTCCAGATCGGCTTCGCAGACCAACACGCGGCCGGCGGCGCCGCAGTCGGCGGCCAGCGGCAGCAGGACGGGTTTTTCCGTCCCCAGCGCGTTCAGGCGGCACTTCTCATACTGGCTCTGGTAGGCGTTGCACAGGCCGTCGGAATAGGCGGCGAACAACCCGGGGTCGCCCGCGAAATTGAACTCGGCCACTTCACCGGCCACGGTTCGTTCGCCCGGCAGATGCGTTTCGATACGGTAGGCGCAACCCTGGTCGAAGACCCGGAAAGTCACGGCATAACCGCCTTCGAAGGTAAGCCTCAGCTGGTTGTAATGCTCCGTGAAGCGTGCCTGCCGGTAGAAGGGAGCCTCGACGACCCGTTCCACCGTTTCGCGCCGCGCATCGGTCACCTTCGCACCGCGTCCCAGCACCGTACCGTCGGCGAAGTGCAGCCCGATGGCCGAAGGCAGCAGCACGGGCGTACCGTGGCGGGTCACGGTATAGGTCAGCGAGTCGGCCGCACGGATCCCGACGCAGAGCGTCCCGTCGGGCGAGGCGACTTTGAAATCAGTCCCGGGGCCGGACGAGCAGGCGGCCGCGAAGGACAATGCAAACGAAATGGCAAAGCAGCGGAAAAGGTTCATAGGTAAATCGGATTGTTAATCGGTTAGTTTCACCCGTATCGTCGCGCCGGGTGCCGCGCGGTATATTTTCGGTTTTGCGCCGGGCCGGGCCACCGTAATGCGGAGCCTGCCGTCCGCCACGCGCGCGACCGTGATGTCGAAATCGGAGCCGAACGCCCGGATATGGCGCAGGGACATGCTCTCCCAGGCAGCGGGCATGGAAGGCGTGAGGTCGAACGACCGCAGCCCCGTGGGGCGGATGCCGAACAGGCCCTCGGTGATGATGCGGCAGTAGAGCCCGCTCTCGGCCGAAAGGTGGCGCTGCGAGCCTTCGGGCCACGCCTCGATGGGATAAGGCACATGGTCGCCCAGCAGGCGCCGCTGCGAATAGCGGTGCAGCAGTTCGGTCGCACGGTCGGCCTGCCCCACGTTGTAGATCCCGCGCAGGGCGTAGAGCGTCGAGCGATCCCAGAACGTCGAGCTGCCCTGCTGGGTCAGCAGGCCGTCGTCGGTCATCAGCTCGGGGCCGAGCAACGCCCGGACGGTGCCTTCGCTGCGCTCCTTCAGCCCCACGATCAGCGGCATGCAGATCCACGAGCGCAGCAGCGTATTGCCCGCATAGTAGCGGTAGGTGTCGTACCCGCCGACCTCGCCGCCGAAGTGCGCGTCGATAGCTCGGGCGAGCGCCCTGGCCTGTGCGGCATAGCGGGCGGTCTGGGCGGATTCCACACCCAGCTCGCGGCCGAGCGACACGGCCGACAGCAGTGCATCGTAATAGAGCGTCGAGGTGCAGAGGTTGGCATCGCCGGTGGGGAAACGCCCCTCCAGTTCGTCGGTGTCGGAAGCCACGACGCCGTCCGCCGTAAGCTGGCGGCGGCAGTATTCGAGGCACCACTCGACGAGCGGCCACAGCTCGGCGGCCTCGGCACGGTCACCGCGCGCAAGGGCGTAGCGTGCCGCCCCGCAGGCGATCATCGCGGCGTCGCCGCGGTCGCCCGCGCCGTTCCAGATGTCGTCGCCCTCGGCGATGACCGAGCTGGGCAGCGGTTCGTATGCGGGGTTCATGAAGCGGGCGAAATGGCGGAACGAATTGAGCGCCGAGGCATTGCCCACCCCATAGCCCAGAAAGGGGAAGAAGGGGTTGACGTATTCGGCCTGGTCGTTGGCCCAGATGGCCGCATAGTAGGATTCGCCGCCGGGGGCGTGCATGTAGCCGCCCTTGGTCGCAACGATGCTCTCGGCGGCCCGCAGCTTGGCATAGCGGAATTGGGTGTCGATCACCGGGTCGGGGGTTTCGAGCACGAGGTTCGCGTCGATGCACTCCCTGACGAACGCCATCCGGGCGGCGAACTCGGCCGCCACGTCGGGGTGCAGGGGCTCTCCGCCGCCCGGGTAGGCCTGGAACACGGCGTCGAACGCAAGCGAGTCCCCCGCGGCAAGCGTAAAGGTGCCGCTGCCCGCGATGTCGCCCCGCACAACATAGCTGCCCGTGACGCCCTTGGCCGGGTCGGTCGTTATGACCTGCGAGAATTCTGGTACGGAAACCGTCAGCGGCTTCGCCCCGACGTTACGCAGCATATAGCGCTCGCACATGAGCGGCAGCGTGCGCGAAGGGAAGATCGTACGCGTCATTTCAACGACGGGCTCGGGTTTCATGTCCCGCGCCGAACCGACGTTCATCTTGCCCACGCCCCAGAGGCTCCGTACCTCCAGCGCACCGTCGATGGCCACCTGCCCGACCCGTTCGTCCTGCAAGGCCAGGCCGTTGACGCCCAGCAGCGAAGGGATGTCCGCGGCCATGCGGTACATCAGGCTGGCGTGGGTGTTGTTGGGCAGGGTGCGCAGCAGGGGGAAGACGAGCGAACGTTCCTGGCGGAACGCCCCGCGCGAGTCGACGCCCCAGCGGAGCACGAAGGCCATCCGCTCGCCGCTCATCTCGATGTGGTCGTCGTGCGGGATGTCGCTGCCGACCTTCCACACGATGCCCCGCCCGTCGGGGGCGATCTGCCAGCGTTGTCCGCATACGGCAACTGCGGACAGCATGAAAATGCAAGTCAGTAAGGTTCTTCCTGTCATAGTTCGGTGTTTTGTGATTAAGAGCCCTAAAGATAGCAATTATTCGTCAATTCCTACGGCGCGAACCAGCCCGCAGCCGCGTTTGAGCCGCAGCCGGAGCGTATGCTCCCGCTGCCCGGCAAAACGGGCGTTCTGCAACTCGTAGAGCGGCAGCCAGCCATAGGCTTTCACGCCGCCGTATTCCGCTTCGACCAGGCAGTTGCAATAGCGCACGCCGAACTCCTGCTCGGGTTCGAAAATTCGCGCAACGGGAACCGTACAGCGTCCGCGGCGGTCGGTCGCGGCCTCGGCCTGCGGCTCGGCGGTCACCGTATAGGTGTACCACCGCACGGGATAGAACCGCACGACAGCCCCTTTGGCCGGGCTTGCGTCGGCATCCGCCACCTCGACCCGGATACGGTCGGGCAACACGCCCGCCACCAGGTCGTCGATGTCGACATTGCGGTCGGCGGCATGGTTGATCATGCGGACGGCATAGTCGCTCCAGAGCTCCTCGCCATAGGGATAATTCATGATGCACCGCACGCCGGAAAACGCCTGTCCGTTGACGGGGTTCTTGTCCGCGTCGACCTTCATGGCATAGATGTCGGGGACGCCCCGCGCATGGCCGAACTCGTGGATGATGCCGTCGATGGCATTCTTCTCGAACGGGCTGTTGAAACGGTCGTTGTGCGTGCGCGAATGGTAGATGGTCTGGATCTCGTCGCCGTACCAGCCGCCGCCCGTCTCGCGGGGATCGGATTTGTAACCGTCCATCACCACCAGATAATCGTGGTCGGGATGGGGCTTGCGGATCTGGTCGGCCGACACGCCGTCGTAGATGTAGAAGGCGTCCCAGTCCACCACGAAATCGTAGACCGCACGCAGCTGCGCCCCGTAGTTGAAAGCACGGTTGACGCGCCGGAACATATCTTCGGTCAGTTGCACGACCCGGTCGCGCCCGCCCAGCGAATCGACCGATTCGCGGTCGATGCCGACCTTGACGCGGAAGGTATAGACCGGTTGTGCGGCAGCGCGGAACGCGGCGGCCACGACCAGGGCCAGGAGGGCTGTTCGCAAGGTATTCATCGGCATCAGTTTCTAAGCGATTCCTCGATCAGGGCCAGTTCCCCGGGCGTATAGGTCGCCGCCACGACATCTTCGCCCGCGGCCTTCGAAACGTAGGAGAGGAAGAAGAGGAATTTGTCGTAGGGCGTCTCGAGCCCTTCCTGCCCCGAGTCGCCGAGCGCGTAGAGTTCGCGGAACGCCTTTTTGTAGACGTCCCACCCGTAACGCTCCTTGATGCGCAGGAAGGTGTAATGCAGGGCATCGCCGTTGTTCTTGGGGATGCCGGCGCCGATGGTTTCGTCGTAGAAAATCTTGTAGTAGTTGATTACGTCGGCACCCCGGTAGCAGATGTCGCGCTGCGACATCGTACCGTCGCACGCTTCGAAGGCATAGGACATGCGGAAATTGGCGAAAATCTCGTCGTTCCAGTTCCAGCGTCCCGTACCCGAAATGTTTCCCTGCGAGAAGACATGGCCGATCTCGTGGATGATGCCGAAGCCCCAGTCGCCGAACTCGACCGTGCGGTCGAGCAGCTTCGACACGGCGACGTGGCTGTTCCACAGGATCGGGTTGCCGGCCAGCGCCCAGTAACCGGGTTCGATGCCCGGCGTGTTGAGGATCATGATTTTGCGCCCGTCGAAGGGCACGTCGCCCACCAGGTCGCGGTAAGCCTCGTACGTGCGGTCGAGCTTCGAGAGCCAGGCGTCGATGTCGGCATCGGAGACGGTCACCTTGTCGCGGTCGAGTTTCAGCACGATGTGTTCGCCCTCGCGGGTATAGAGGGCCTCTTCGGGCGCCGGTGTGACCTTCACGTTGTCGTACCACACCGTCCCCGAGGCTTTGCCTCCGTTGTAGGTGCCCCAGGGGAATCCCAGGCCGCAGCAGACGACGGCTTCGCCCTGCCGGTCGGGCACGAAATCCATATACACTTCCGTCCAGTCGTTGGTGCCGTAGGCGAACTCCGAGGCATTCCACGACTGTTCCAGCCCCTCGGGGTCGAGGTAGAGCACGGCGCCGCGGCCGTCCTGCACGCTGTCGCACTTCATCAGCGCACTCAGGCGGTAGAGCTTGCCGGGATGCAGCCCCGTAAGTTTGTGTTTGATGGCCAGGGCGGTCTTTTCGGCGCTGGCGATCTTCACGCATCCGCCGCCGTCGGCACCGCCGCCGGGCAGGTATTCGACCGTGCCGGGCACCTCCCCGGCATTATGGTTCCAGTAGCGCGCGAACCTTTCGGGCCGGTCGAAATTGTCGGAGAATACCTTGACCTTCGAACCGAAGGCGCACAGGCACAGCACGCACGCCGCGATGGCGGCGAGTAGAAATACCACTCTCTTCATTTTTCGCATTGGGTATTAATTGCCGCCCGGCAGAGACGACGCATCGCCCCGCGACGGGATACGGCGGTTATTATTGCAACTGTTTGCGGATCGAGGCCAGCTCGGCCTCGGTGAAATACTGCGTCCTGACATCCACGTCGCGCCCGGTCAGCCGGGTAGCGTGCTTGGAAAGCAGCGAAAGCAGGTATTCGAACTTGTCGTATTTGCCCGAGGGCGCCCCGCCCGTGGTCGTCAGTTCACGGAAAGCGGCCTTGAAGGGTTCCCAGCCGATGCCGCCCGGGCCGGCCAGGCGTCCGAGCATGTAATGGATGCCGTTGTCGTTGACCTGCGTGTAGACCGTATTGTCGTAATCCTTCTTGTACATGTCGAGGATCTCGCGCCCGGTGTAGACCCGTTCGTCCATCCAGACCTTGCCCTGGTTCTGTTCCAGGCCGTACTGCATCCGGAAATTGGCGAACATCTCGTCGTTCCAGTTCCAGCTCGAATTGCCCAGGTTGAAGACGTGCCCCAGTTCGTGCATCAGGCCGAAGCTCCAGGTGCCGTGCTGCGCCAGCTCCTCGAAGGTCGAGGTGACGGCCGAATAGTTGCTGCTCCACAGGATGGGATAGCCCGCCAGCGCCCAATAACCGCTTTCGAGCCCGCGCGACGAAAGGATCGCCAGCTTGCGCCCCTCGTGCGGGGTCGCCCCCACCAGGTCGGCATACGACTCGTACATCCTGTCCAGGTTGGCGATCCACTCGGTGATCTGCGACGCCGAGGCGTAGACCTGCGAGGGTTCGACGAAGAGGCGGATATGCTCGCCCTCCTGCATGAAAAGTTCGTCGGTGACCTTCACCACGCTCACGTTGTCGAAGTAGGCCGTGCCGGTCGAATAGCCGCCGTTGGTCGTCCCGCCGTAGCGGAACCCCAGCGCGCAGACGATCTCGGCAGTCCCGTCGTCCTGCGAAAGGAAGTCGAAATGGAGCGACGTCCAGTTCTTGAGGTTGGTGCCGTAGAGGAATTTCGAGGCGCCCCAGAACTGCTTTTGGGACATATCGAACAGGATGGCGCCGCGGCCCTCGTTCTGCGGGATGTCCGAATACTTGACCTTGGCGTACATGCGGTACATCTGGTCGGGTTCCAGCCCCGTAAGCTTCTGTTTGATGCCCACGCCGCAACGGCCGTTCTCGGGGAACTGCTGGATCTTGATGCAGCGGCTGTCGTTGACGCCGGCACCCTCGACCACCTCGACCGTCACCTTGCCGCCGTTGTGGAAATCGACGCGCGTCCAGCCTTCGAGCCCCTTTTCGAAGCCGCTGTTGACGACCTCGACGGCATTGGGATCCACGACGGGCGGCACGGGAGGTTCGGGCCCGGGCTCGCCGTCACCGTCGCCGCCGCATGACCAAAGCGCCGCGGCCGACAGAACTACGCACAAAAAGAATCGCATTTTTTTCATAACCGGTATATTTAAAATTCAATCATTTCAGGGTTTTCAGCGCGGCGATCTGTGCCGGAAAGGTTACAGGCCGGAGCAGCCCCCTGTCAGCAGGGCAGCGGTTGCCGATGGCCGGGGGATACCCTGTGTACCCCCGGCCATCGGCCCTGCCAGACCGTCAAAGGTCTGCACGGTTGGACAGTACCACTTCGATACCGAATCCGCCCGTCGCGCCGTACGCACCGTCCATAACCCGGAGGTTGAAATAAATATCCCCCGTGTCAGTGTCCAGATAACTGCCGGAATCGACAATCTGGTCATAACCGTCAGCTCTTTCGTTGGGACGATCCGAGAAATCGACGAGTACCCGCCGATTGGGATGTCCTGCGACCGTTTCGTCCGAAATATTGAAGTAAATCAGGCCGCCTGTCCACGTCTGGTTGTAATTGATGATGTACTTCTGCTTCTTCGCATTCCGCGACTCAGCATAGCCGTCCTGTCCTGCGATGAAAATAGCCGGTTTCAGAACGCGGTTGCTTTTTTCTTCGCCCCAGACTTCCTTGTCGTAGGTGCCCTTGAGCGTCTTGTTCACCTCAATGTAGAATGTCGACGGGCCGGTTACGATCGTGCCGTCCACCAGTTCGCTGCTCTTGAAGGTCAGCGGAACCATGTATTTATCGGCGCCGTCGTAATCCAATTCCGACAGATCGAGCTCGAACGAGAGTTCGCCGTATTGGCTGCCGGCCTGAATTTCAGTCGGGGTAACGACCACCTTGGCGGCATCCAGCGTCTTGAATGCAGTCCCGTGCTCCGTGTTGTAGGTTTCGACCTTCTCCGGTTCGAATACGAAGTCGACAGGCTGGCCGACAGTCATCGGGGAGTTCATCTGCACCCTGATTTTTCCCTTGCCCGACGTTTTTGCGAGGTCAGCGACGTTCGTTACCCATATTTTGAGTTCGGACATCTGAATCAAGACATAAACCGGCTCCCGCTGGACGACCGAATAGTCGTCGGAATGCATTTCGAGCGGCAGCAGGTAGGTGCCCTCACCGCCGATTGCAGCGCAATCGAATTCGATGCGGCTCTCGATTTCCAGCGTTTCCGTATCGAAATCCGATTCCTTGATTTTATAATACTGCTCGGGCAACAGCTGGTAAAAGGTGCCGTGCTCCTCGTTATAGGCATCGACTTTCGATGCATTGACCCGATAGCCGATTTTCGCCACCTCCAGCGTGTTGAAATTGGCCGTGGCGTTCAGCGTAATTTCCTGCGGCAGCGGAATGGTCGGAATGAACTCCAGCTGCGGCATCTGTTCGGGCATCTCCACCTGCACAATCGGCTCGACGATGTTCAAACGCAACAGCGCCTGCATCATCGAACCGCCGTCCTCGACGGGCGTGGAGGCATTGGAGATACGGATGGGGAGCAGCATGTTGTTGGCCGCAGCCATGCCTTTGGCCGCAATCAGGGCTTTGGGATGTATCCGCACGGAAATATCGACGGACTTGACCGTACTTGCAAGTTGCGCATTCTTCGGAATGTCGTAGAACTGTGCTTCCAGCAGTTTATAGTCGGTGTTGTACAATTCGTTGTATTCGGCGAGCAGCGTTTCGTCCACCACGATATCCAATTCCAGTTCTTTCGACAGACCGGCAGTTCTCGAAACATTGATGACGGTTTCGTAGTCGTCATAGATGGATATGGTATTGACCGTGTACAGCCCGTTCTGTTCGAAAACCGGGTCGGGCAGAATATTTATGTCCGAATACTCCACGTCGCAGCCGGTGAAAGGCAGCGCCAGGGCCGCGAGCGCCAGTATCTTAAAAAACTGTTTCATAGCGAATTTTCCATTTTTAAGTTTAACATGTGTCCGGCTGCGGCCATCAATAGTAGGGCGCCTGCACCAGCTGCGTATTGAGCATGATCTCCGAAGACTTGATGGGCAGGAAGTAGTGCTGGATGTCGAAGCGCTTGTTGGCCACCTTGGTCAGGGTGAAGAACGCCGGGTCGGTGGCACCCGTACCGCGCGACATGTCCAGTCCGTATTCGTCGTGGTTGAACTCGCCGTCGGGGCCATGGGCCGTGAACCAGCGGCGCACGTCGAAATAGCGGTTGCACTCCCACGCCAGCTCGATCTTGCGCTCGTGGCGGATCATCCCGCGCATCTCGTCCTGCGAATAGGTGCCCTCATAGGCCGGGATGCCGGCACGGGTGCGGATTTCGTTGAGGTAATAGAGCGCTTCGTCCTGCCGGGAGGTGCCGTAGTACTCGTTCAGGGCCTCGGCATAATTGAGGTAGACCTCACCCAGGCGGATGATGGGGAAAGGCACGTTGAGCATACGCGTCGCCTCGCTGGTCTGCTTGTTGCTGCGGTAATCCAGCGGGAGGTTCTTGCGCACGGAGAATCCCGAGGTGTTCTTGTCGCCCGGGGTGCTGCCGTTGCCGCTCAGCCCCGAGTACCAGAAATCGACCACGCCGTAGCCGTCGGCATCCTGGTAGCTGTCGGTCTTGTTCTCGTAGGCGTACGACAGGCGCTGGTTGGGGAAGTGAACCGAGGCATAGAACCGCGGCTCGCGGTCGACGAACATCCAGAACGTATTGGCGATGGTGCCGTTGCCGGCTTCGGCCGAGAACTTCTTGGAGGCGAACCACTCTTCGAGCGGGCGGCTCGGGCTGCCGTCGGCCATGAAGAAATCGTTGATCATGCCGATGGCCAGCGAATAGCGGCCGTTCCAGCCGTACCAGCGCGCCGGCAGGGCGCACATGCCGTACCACTGCACCGAGTTGGGGTGCCCCCAGATGATCTCGGTATTCTTGCCGGCGCCCCAGGTGGTCGTCACGGCGCGGAGGTTATCCACGATCTCATCGAACGTAGCGTCAGCGGCCGGTTTGAGCAACTGGTATTCGGTCATGTCGATGACCGTCTTGGCGGCATCGGCGGCATCCTTCCACAGCTCCTTGTCATAGGTCTGGGGCATGAGCACTGTGCCGTCGTGATTCGTCCAGTTCTTGTAGGCCGAATTGCCGTTGAAGAGCGGGCTGGCGACCATCAGCAGCATGCGCGACTGGATGGCCCGGGCGGCACCGATGGTGGGGAGCCCCAGCGTGAATTTCTCGTCGCGGGCGGCGGGCATGCCGTTTTCACAGGCCCAGTCGATCTCGCCGTTGATCCAGCGGACGCATTCGCCGAGCGTGTTGCGCGCCTGCGAAGCCCCGATCTGGTCGGCCGAACGGCTGGTCTCTACGATGGGGATCGGGCCGTAGAGGCGCAGCAGCAGGTAGTGGTAATAGGCACGCATGAAGCGGGCTTCGGCACGCATCGTGCGGCGGTCGATCTCGCCCAGTTCGGCGCACTTGTCCACGTTTTCAAGGAACAGGTTGCAATGGCGGATGGCCTGGTAGTAACGCACGAAGAAATAGAGGTTGTAGCCCGTATAGCCGTAGTAGTTGTCGGGGCTCATCTTCCCCTCGGCGATATTGCGCACGTGCGATTCGAGAATGTAGGCCGATTCGTCGGTGCACCAGAAATAGGGAATCTGGCCGCTGTAATGCATCTCCTGCACCATGAAATCGTCGCTGTAAATGCGGTTGTACCACTTGGTGGTCTCGATCTTGGACGAGAAGATCTTGTCCATCGAGTTCAGGTCTTCGGGATCCTGATCCAGATAGTTGGCGCAGCCGGTAAACAAAAGGAGCGACGCGAGCATTAAATATACGATATTCTTTTTCATTCTTTAGGCTGTATTAGAAGGTTAAATTCACACCGACGAAAACCTGGCGCTGCATGGGATAGGCATCGGCACCCGTCTCGGGATCCCAGTAGTCGGAGATAAATTTGCTGACCGTAAACAGGTTCACACCCGTGGCATAGATGCGCAGCGAGCTGCACCGGAGCTTGCTGGCCCAGGCCGAGGGCAGCGTATAGCCGATCTCGACATTCTTCAGGCGCAGGTAGCCGCTGTCGCGCTGCCACCAGGTCGAAGTCTTGTAGTTGTTGGCATCGGCGCCGTAGGAGAGGCGGGGCGAGAAGGCGTGCGGATCGGGGTTGTCCACCGTCCAGCGATCCTTGAACATGGTCATCACGTTACCCATGAACTTCGGGCCGCGGTCTGCCTGGAACGGGTAGAAATACCAGCCGCCGCTCAGGTAGGAGGAACGGTTGGTTCCGCCCTGGAAGAGGAACGAGAAGTCGAAGCCCTTGTAGTTGAGCGACGCACCGAAACCGTAGACGATCTCCGGCATCGCGGGGTTGCCGATCCACGTCATGTCGGCCTCGGTGATCTTGCCGTCGTCGTTGAGGTCTTCGTAGCGGATGTCGCCGGCACGCAGCTGCTGCTTGTCCAGGCCGAACTGCGTATAGTAGTCGGGCATGTTGTCCAGCTCCTCCTGCGAGAAGAGGTGCATGGCACGGTAGCCCATGGTCAGTCCGTAACGCACGCCGCGCTGATCCTGCCACGGATAGGCATAGTACTTGCCGTCGTCGATCACCTTGTTGCGGGCAAAGGTGAAGTTTCCGCGGACGGAGACGGTGAGGTCTTTGCTGAAACGCTTGACGTATTCGGCCGAAACCTCGAAGCCGCGGTTCTCCATCAGACCCATGTTGGCGTAGTTGGTATAATCCTTGGGAAGCCCCGAAATCTCCGAGAACTGGGGTGCGAGGAAGATGTTTTCACGCCGCTCGTAGAAGAAGTCGGCATTGATTTTCAACTCGTTGAAAAACCCGGTTTCGATACCGACGTTGTATTTGGTCGACACCTCCCACGTCACGTCCTGGTTGGCCATGCGACCTTCGCCGATACCGCCGGCTCCTTGGTCGAAGTTGACGCCGAGGTTGCCGTAACCGTTGGCGCCGCTGTTGATCGTAGCCAGGTAGATGAAACGCGTACTGGGAATCTGGTCGTTGCCGACCTGCCCGACCGACGCACGGATCTTGAACCACGTCAGCACCTCGCTGTTGCGCAGGAAGCTCTCCTCGGAGGCCACCCAGCCGATAGCCACGGCGGGGAATACGCCCATGCGCTTGCCCTTGGCGAAGTTCTCCGAACCGTTGAAACCGATGTTGGCCTCGATCAGGTAACGCTTGTCGTAGGCATAGGTAAGACGGCCGGCAAGGCCGAGCGAACGGTTGGGCAGCGACTTGAGGTAATCGCTCGTAGCCTCCTGCAACCGGTAATCCTTGGCGAAGCCGAGCAGCAGGCCGCCGACCTCGTGCTTTTCGCCGAACGTCCGGCTGTAATTGATCGCCGCCTCGACGTACTGCGTACGGGAACCGTTGCCGGACTGTTTGTAATTCAGGTACTCCTGTTTCTGGTCGGCCTGCCACTCGGTGCGGATCAGTTCGCCGTCCTGATCGCGTCCCGTGGCCTCAAAGAAGTTGATGTTGCGCGCACGCTCCTCCACCGAATAATTCACGGCGTCGTAGGCGTAGCTCACCTTGGCCGAAAGACCCGGGGTGATGAACGAGAAATCCTGATTGATCGTCAGGTTGGCGCGAAGCGTATTGCCGGTGGTCTTCTTCCAACCGCGCTGCGTGAGCATGTTATAGGGGTTGTTCAGGCCGTCGCGGCCGGCCAGCTCGCCGTCCTTGAAGCGGACGGGGAAAGCGTTCGGCGCCGCGTTGATGATGTCGCGGTAGATGGCTGCAGACCCCTCGACGGGCTCCATGTTCTCGGTCACGTTGCCCTGCACGCCGAGGTTCACCACCGTGGTCTTGGTGATGTCCATGTCGACGTTGGAGCGGAAGTTATAGCGCTTGTAGTTGACATTCTCGCCGTAACGGCCGATCTTGTCGCTCACCCATGAATATTCGCCGGGTTTGACAGCATACTGCCCCTCTTGGTTGTAGAAGGAGAGGGCCGTGAAGTAGCGGGCGAACTTGCCGCCGCCCGAGATGTTGGCGCTCACCTTCTCGGAAAGAGACACCTTTTTCATAAGGAGCTTCTGCCAGTCGACATCGGGATAGACCTCGGGGTCGGTCTGCATGCGCATGGCCTTGATCTCGTCGGCGCCGTATTTCAGTGCCGCCGAGGCATTCACGGCATCCACCGCCTCGTTGAACATTTCGGAGCGGGTAGCGGCGTCGACGAACGACAGGCGTTTGCTGGCGAACGAGAAGCCCTGCTCGTAACGCAGGTCGATCCGGGCCGGGCCGTCGAAACCGCGGCGCGTGTTGACAAGGATAACGCCGTTGGCACCGCGTACGCCGTATACGGCCGTGGCGCTGGCGTCTTTCAGGACGCTGAACGACTCGATCTCCAGCGGGTCGACATCGTTGAGCGGACGCTCGATGCCGTCGACCAGGATCAGCGGATCGGGGCTGCCCGTAAAGGTGGCGATACCGCGGATCCAGAACTGGGCGTCGTCTTTGCCCGGCTCGCCCGAGGTTTGCAGTGCGACGACGCCCGCCAGGTTACCGGCCAGCGTCTGGCTCAGCGACCGCACGGGGACGCGCAGCTCCTCGGGCCGGATCGTGGAGATGGCCCCCACGACCGATTCGCGTTTCTGGGTACCGTAGCCCACGGAGACGATTTCGACGCTCTCCATGCCGATGGCCTCGGGCTTGAGCGTGATCGTCACCGACCCGGCACCCTTCGACGCCACCTGTTGCGCCTCGTAGCCGACATACGATACCACGAGCGTGACGTTGCGGCCCGTATTCTTCAGGTTGAAGGTGCCGTCGACATTGGTCGCCGTGGCGATCGTGGTGCCTTTGACCATGACCGTCGCACCGATGACCGGCGCACCGGTCTCATCGAGCACACGTCCGGAGATGCCGGTGGCCTGCGCCCACAGCAACGACGCAGAGAACACGGCTGTCACAAGTAATAGTGCTTTCCGGGAAAAACGGTTAGTAGAAAAACTCATACACACTAATTTTAAGGTTAAAAAATAGGTTCGGTGGGTATCCCGGGGGAGGCCCCGCAGAAGGGCTGTCCCGCTGAAAACGAATTTAGGACGGGGCATCGGGATAAAAGTCCGCAGGGCACAACCAGGGGTCTGGAGTTACGATTTTTGCCTATTATGTACGATTTTATCCCGGATTTTTTTGCCGGATTCGCACGGGGCATGGTAAAAAAGGCTGCGGAAGGCATCCCGCCCGGGCGGAAAGAGGGATAAAAAAGCCGTAAGGCGGAAATTCCGCCGCGCAGATATCCCCCGGGCAGTAGCGTATCACGGCATTTTATCCTATATTTGCCGTATGGACGAAAAATTAGTGTTCCGGCGCGCCCGCCCCGCCGACGCGGCGCGCATCATGGAAATCATCCGGCAGGCGCAGGCGCAGATGCGGGCACTGGGAAGCCTGCAATGGCAGGACGGCTATCCGGCAGCGGCCGATATCGGACACGACATCGCTTGCGGCTACGGATGGGTCTTCGAGAAACCGGAGGCGGAAAAGAGCCCCGAAGCGCGGGGAAGCGACGGCACGGGGGCTGCGGGTTTCCGTCCGGAAACGGCTGCCGCGCGGAAAATAACGGACACGGGGGAGGCCGGCGCAACGGGATCCGGCGCCGACGAAACGGCAGCGACGACGGAAGAGGCGACGGAAGCGACGGAAGAAACACGCAAAGCGCGGGAGATGCGGGAGACGCAGGAGGCACTGGAGACGCGGGAGGCACTGGAGATGCGGGAGACGCAGGAGATGCGGGAGACACAGGAGACGCAGGCAGCAAAAGCGGCCGCGACCCAGGGCAACGTCGTCGCCTACGGCGCGGTGGTATTCGACGGGGAACCGGCCTACGACGCCATCGAAGGGGCCTGGCTCACCGACGGGGACTATGTCGTACTGCACCGCATGGCGGTGGCCGACGGCGAGAAAGGCCGCGGGGTGGCGACGGAGTTCATGCGGTGCGTCGAAGCGATGGCGTGCGGGCGCGGCACGGGCAGTATGCGCGTCGACACCAATTTCGACAACCGTTACATGCTGCGTATGCTCGGGCGGCTGGGGTTCGTCTATTGCGGGAAGGTACGCTACCGGAGCGGCGAACGGCTGGCATTCGAGAAAACCCTTGGGACATGAGGGTATAAAACGAGGGAACCGGCCGCATGGCCGGTTCCCTCTTCAGGATGAGTGCGTCACTATGTCCTGAAACAACTCCCCGGGTGAAATATCATAATAATCACAAAGGTCAGCCAAGGTCGACAGCGTGATATCGGAACATCCGGCTTCGATCCGGCCGACATTCAGCCCGGTATCGAAACGCACGACTTCCTGAGTCAGGTTACGCCTTCGTCTGGCTTTCGCCAGCCTGTCAGCAACCTGCCCGACAAAAAAGTCATTTCGTCGCTGCCTTTTCATAGTGCAAATTACCGCATTTATACCCTGATTTATAACTACAAATAAGTAGTTGGCAGGATGATACCGCTTCCACTGAAGTCCTGAGACGGATAATCCGCCGATTTCAGCCCGAATGCACTATAATCGCATCGTCCCGGAATATCCTGCAAACGATGACCCGGCCTTCACCCGGTTATAATGGACCATAAAAACAGGCCGTGCGAGATAACGCAGCAACCTGCCGTACCTTTCGGAATCCCCACTTCATATACAAATATACACAATAAGCGACTATTTGCTCCCTGTGAAGGGGATTCAAAATCCGGTTATTCGGCACAATACACAAAAAAAAGCGGGCTGCACCTTGCAGTCCGCCTTGCCGGCACGGCAATCCCGCCCGGGAAAGGAGGTTATTCCTCCTCCTGGTAATAGACCTTGTAGAACTTGCCCTTTTCGTCCTCGCCCTGCTCAAGCAGGTTGCGGTTGCCGTGGACATAGATATGGAAATTGCGGTCGAGCTTGATGACGCTCTTATAGGCGCGCGCCTGTTTCCTGACGGCGGAATCGGAAATGGCGAACTCATCCTCGATACGGATCTCGCGCTCCTGCTCGTACTCCTGTTTGTAGCGTGTGAAGCTCTCCATGACCTCGGGCTGGCGGATCACCTTTTCGGAAAAGTCGTCGAGCGAAAAACTGTCCTGCTCCCTGAAGTATTTCATCGTCTCGTTGAGCATCTCGGCCTGGTCGGCCTTCGACACGTCGAACTCCGCGGGAAGGTGCCTGGTCACGTATTTCTTGCACATGGCCAGGATGTTGTGCGTGTTGTGATAGTTGTCCTGCCGCGGGCGGACATGCAGGAAATCGTCGATCCAGTAACGCGCTTCCGCCCGGTTGGTGTTGTCCACGACGCAGACGGCGAAGCCTTCTTCGCGCTCGGTATCGAACACGAGGCACCCCTTGTCCAGTTTGTTGACGTCGATCCCCTGGCAGGAGAAGATATGCAGCTGCCCGTCCTGTTCCCCGACATCGAGGAACGTATCGCGGGTCTCGGACTTGAAAAGCCCGACGGCATCGACCGCCTCGCCCCCGAAGCGGCAGCCGGTGAAATAGGCGACGTAAAATTCGCCACCCTTGATCTGCGGGTGGGTACCCGCCTCGTAAAGGTGCCGGGCAAGGTTCACGGAGTTGTCGTAGAACGTCTCCCGGTCGTCGAACACCTTGCAGACGAAATTATAGACTTCGTTGCAGGCCAGGTCGGTTTCGTGGTGGAGGTTGTAGTATTCCTCGGATTTGAAACCTCCGGCGAAATAGGCGGTCAGGATCTGCATCAGGCCCGTGTCGCCGACCTGCCCGGACAATGCGGGAGAGACGAGCAGGGGCTCGTCCTTGGCCTTATTCCCGACGATATGCACGGCCAGCGCCGCGATCCGGGTATCTTCCGTATATATCATGGTTGTGAGCGGTTATTCGTAAAACGCAGGGCAAAGGTGGCAAAATTTTCAGCCCCGGCCAAGGAATACGGCCGTTATTTCCCGTGGCAGGCAGCTTGCACTCCCGATAATTTGCCTATTTTTGCAGGACGACAAATACCTGAAACCATGGAAAACAGAATCACTTCGCTGTTCGGCATACGCTACCCCATCGTCGCGGGTGGCATGATCTGGTGCAGCGGCTGGCGGCTGGCCGCAGCCGTGAGCGAAGCAGGCGGACTGGGGCTGATCGGCTCCGGCTCGATGACCCCCGACCTGCTGCGCGAGCATATCCGCAAATGCCGCGCGGCGACCGAAAAACCGTTCGGCGTGAACGTCCCGCTGATGTATCGCTACGCCGAAGAGATCATGGGCGTCATCATGGAGGAACGCGTGCCCGCGGTATTCACCTCGGCAGGCAGCCCGAAAACCTGGACGGCTCGCCTGCACGAAGCGGGATGCAAGGTGGCGCACGTGATTTCGAGCACGAAGTTCGCCCTGAAAAGCCAGCAGGCAGGGGTCGATGCCGTGGTAGCCGAGGGCTTCGAGGCCGGCGGCCACAACGGACGCGAGGAGACGACGACGATGGTGCTCGTACCCCAGGTGCGGCAGGCCGTGGCGATACCGCTGATCGCCGCGGGCGGCATCGCCACCGGGCGCGGTATGCTGGCGGCTTTCGCACTGGGCGCCGAGGGCATCCAGATGGGAACGCGGTTCGCGCTTTCGGAAGAGAGTTCGGCCAGCGACGCATTCAAGAAACTCTGCATCGGGCTGCAGGAGGGCGACACGATGCTCGCGCTGAAGAAGCTCAGTCCGACACGCCTGATCCGCAACGGCTTCTACCGTGCGGTGGAAGAGGCGGAGAACAGGGGTGCGACGGCCGAAGAGTTACAGCAGCTGCTGGGACGCGGACGCTCGAAACGGGGCATCTTCGAAGGCGACCTGACAGACGGCGAGCTGGAAATCGGGCAGGCAGCCTCGCTGATCCGCGAGCTGCCGACGGCGGGAC
>OWIW01000769.1_pt1 | contig 20560 bp, 20 predicted proteins | sample 2433821 | NCBI WGS metagenome assembly OWIW01 (sample SAMN05065751, study PRJEB22554) | human gut metagenome | biome: ENVO:2100002; feature: ENVO:00000062; material: ENVO:00002003 | host: Homo sapiens | place: USA | reverse complement strand
TCTACACTTCTAGCTTCGTCGGCAGCGTCAGATGTGTATAAGAGACAGGATATATCCTTGTGAGTAGAGTCAATAAAGGCAATTTTTCTATTGTCAATAGATATAATGTTTAAGGATTCCGAAAAATCATACTGATAAACAGTTTGCATTTCTCCCTTTCTTTCTACTGCATAATCTAATATAACCGATTTCATAAAGTATTTTAGCATAATTGTTTATGCAAAAATAAGGATTTTAAACTGCTGAACAATAAATTCTTGGCGAAAATTTTGCCCGTATTGACAAAGCCACTACTTTAGTACATGAAATTGTAAATTAGATAGTGTATTATGGCAGAATATTCCATTATAAATTGGATAAGAACGGATAAACCGATGAAACGGAACGGTAAATATCCAATATACTTAAGAATCCGAGTGAGAGATAAAGAGACAAAAGTTCCGACAGGAATTGACATTCAAAAGGAGCGTTGGGATGATAAGAAGAAGGAGCCAAAAGATAAGGCATTGCTAATCCAGCTTAATAAAAAACGTGAGGACTTAGACCTTCATATTAACCGAGCATTGGCAGACGGGCAGGAATTAACCATGGATTTGGTTAAGGAGTTCTATTCAGGGAAAAGAAAAGTAAATCCTGAAAGCCAATCCTTTTACACTTACTATCTTGATTTTGTAGAACGAAAACGAAAAGAGGGATTGAACCCCGAAACTATCCGAGTGTATATGACTACTTACAATGTATTGAAAGAATTTCGAGAAGAATTTTTGCTTTCGGATATTTCTCTTTCTTTCATTGAGGAGTTTGATGACCATATGAAGGAAGTAAATGGTAACTCACCAGGCGGTAGAAATCCGAAGCATAAAAACATGCGAACTGTTATTTTGGATATGCTAAAGCATGATATTCAAATCAAGAACCCCTATAATTGGTTCAAAATTCCACAAGCCAATACAAAAGAGATATATCTTGACCATGAGGAATTGGATGCAATGAGAAAGCTTTGTTCGCAATTCTCACACTCTTCAACGATGTACCAAGTCCTGCAAATGTATCTATTTGCTTGTTATTGTGGTTTGCGTTTTTCAGATGTAATAGACTTGAAATGGAAGCATATAGACTTTGAAAATAAGATTATCAAAAAGAAGATGATAAAAACTAAGTCAGAGGTAATAACCCCCTTGTTTACAATGGCTCGTGCGGTAGTTCTTGAACTTTCGGAAGGAAAAAGTTTATTTGGAAGTTCAAAAAATGTATTTTATGGATTTGCCGAACCAACCGTAAACAAAACCCTTATTAAACTCACTGAAATGGCTGGAATTAAGAAGCATATAACCTATCATTCCTCAAGACATACTTTTGCAACTCACTTAGTTCAGGATAAGGTAGATATATTCACCATTTCAAAATATTTAGGACATAAAAGTATTGATATGACAATGCGTTATCTAAAATATGATTTATCTATTGCAGTCGAATCAGCAAAAGAAATAAAAACCTTTGGGTAAAAGGTAGATTTATAAAAAGATAGCATACAAAGACAAAAAGTATTATTATCTTTGCAATGTTCTTTGGAACATTTTTGTGGAAAATAAGAAGTGCCTTTCTCGTAAAAATCGCCAATTTGAACAATAAAGAGCACACTTTGGTACAAATAGCTCGCCATAGGGCGGGTTGTTTGTCTATTTGTGTGCAGGTGTTTGGCGATACCTTACGAGAAGTGGACGGCAGCCCGCTTCTTTTTTTGTATGATGCCTTTGTAGGTTGCGAAAGGCTTAAACGAGTAATATGAAAAATATTAATTTCAGAAGATTCTTTTGTGTTTTCCTATTCGTAACTTTAGGAACAGTAGCATCCTGCCAGACCAAAACAAAAAGCCCGAAAGTTACTCCTACAATGGCAAAGAAAATAGGTGTGTATTGTCGGAATAATTCGAGAATGCTATCATTATTTGCGAGTGCAAATGCAGAGGTTGTTCAAAATCGCAGAGATATTGCTGATAGAATCCTTGCAAAACTTGATAATCATCTCGATTATGCAGAAAATTTCATCTTAGATTTGTACTACAACTATGGTACGGAAATGGCATACTTCGTTCTCAAAAATGCTGGATTTACGATTCAAGAACACGATACAGCTGATGCTATTTGGGAAAAAGCACAAGAAAAGCAGAAGCAAATAGAAAAAAAGAGACAACAAGAAAAAATGAAAGCTGACTTAATCAAAGAGCAAACCGCCTTTGACTTAGCAATAAATGGAGGAGTGTTCGCTTTTCACGCTTTGAGTAATAAACCAGAAATTACTCTTGATATAGCAGAAATGGCTCGATGTATAGATATTTTTCGCATAGATAAACATATTGCTTGGAATGAAAATATTGATTACACATTTAACTGCATTATTTCAAAAGATAAAACATTGGAACTTATCTTACCCGAAGATTCTATCACATTTACTTCAACTCAAAAAGCACTATGGCAGTATATAAAAAGTAATGCTATTGTTCAAAATCACGCCACTATACAATTTAGTCAATTAGATACTACATTGATTGTCTCGGCAAAAACTAATTTACGCATAACTCAGAAATCGACAAAATACAGGACAATCATCGAATTTAATGCTTCCAAAGACAAAAAGACAAAAAAGTGGAATATAACTAATCCCGATGAACTAAAACGAAAATTAAATAATATTGACAGAGATAATACTGAATCAATGTACTATGATATTGAAGGAAGTCTATATTACAATCCCTATTTTGAATCATTTGAGAAAGGAAAATATCTTATAAAGGCGGTGATAGTAAAGAATCGTTTAGAATATTATGTAGAAAACGAGTTGCAAGAAAAAGCATCAATAAGTTTTCCTTTTGAGTTTAGTTGCAATAAGAAGAACTTTATGGATCGTATTTATCAGGCTCCCAATTGATTCAATTGTTAAACTTTTAGCTTATAGTTTCAAAGACTGTTGTTTAGGCAGTCTTTTTTTGTTTATATCAACCTAATTGACTATATTTGACCGATAAATAAAGCAAAATACTCAAGTAATGGAAGAGGTCATAGATATTCAAAAGTTACTTCGTAGGCAAAAAGCTTATATGAAGGGGATTTTAGTAATGATAGAAAAGCTATTTGAGATTCAAACCCAAATAACAGAGCTGACAATCAAAGAGCTAAAAAAGGAGAAGAAGAGAGAAAGAGCACCATCCGATTTGCTTTCCTCAAAAGACGTTTGCAGTATGCTTAAAATATCGGTATCTACCCTATATCGCATGAGGACTTATGACAATTTCCCTTCAATGAAGATAGAGGGGCGAAAGAGCGTAATGTTTAGGAAGCAAGATATTGATGAGTATATGGAAAATCTTAAAAAGCAAAAGTCATGATTGATAATATAAAAATCACGCTTCGCAAGTTTAAGGGTAATTTATCAGATAACCCCAACCTTGAATCGCATGGAAAATCTTTTGGTAGTGAGATTTACAGACTTTATAATCAAGAAGGAGAAGACAAAGAAATATATCTTTTGCTGAAATACAATCCCGACAAGCAAGTGCTAAAAATTGAAAATAGTGTTCGGAAATAGCATTTGGGAGGTTTTTCCCTTTTGGATTTAACGGAGAAGTCAGCCAATAGAGCATTTGAAAAAATATCAAAGAAATTAGGTATAACAATGAACGAATTTCGTAAAGCTACTTTTACCAAATGCGAAATTGGTTTAAATATCCGAACAAGAATACCAGTAAAGGATATTGTTCCAATGATAGTCCGCTACTCTACTTTCAAACGGTATCAGTTCGGGTTTCAAACGGTAGGATTTATTGGAACAGAATTAGACCTCAAAATGTATGATAAATGCGAGGAGCTTTTGGAGCATAATAAAAAGTATGACAAAGAAGCCAAAAGAAAAGCGTTCAAAGCTCTCGCAGACAAAAATTATAACTTCTTTCGGATAGAGTTCAATATGCTCGATAAGCAATCTTTTATCAACAAAGATTTGTCACATATCAAAACCATAGGTCATATTTTGGATAATTACTTAGAACTATACAGCTTTTGGGCAAAAGAAATGAGTCGGGTTGTTTTGCTAAATAAATTAATAATGAGTAAAGAGATGACTCCGAAGCAATATGTAATTGCAAGAGTTCTTGAAATTGACGGATTTACTTCATTTGAACGCAACTGCTTAAAAAGAGGCAAGGGGAATGTCAGTAGTCGCATTATAAATGAAGCAATAGAGGTCATACAATCTTTTGGTAATCCCATTAGATACAATACCAATAAGTTTAAACTGGATATTGTAAAAAACTTAAAGAGAATAAAGAAAAAAGAGGAAGGTTTAAATATAAATCGTCTTACTCAGAATCTATTTCCTCCTGCGGAGAGTATTAACTAAAGTAATTATACCCTATATAATATAATCACTATATTATATATATAAGAAATACATTGTCGCCCAATATAGTATTGAATGTCTTTGCATATCGATGGTGAATAAAAAAATGTGCAGTAGAAACGTAATAGAATAACAGAATGTACAGAGATTATATTTGGTGTTTGATATGTAAACGCAATACCCTATACATATAACATAAAGTTTTTGTGGCAACCTAAACGCTGTAACATTATAGAGTATATTGCAGAATATTGGTTGCCTGCTCATAGTGCATTTATTATAAGAATCGTAAGTAGAGATACCTAAATAGGAAATAACCTTTGTAGATGATACTATTTTATTGGATAGTGGACATATTTCTAAGGGTGAGTATAACGAACCCTTGGAAAGGAGCTACAAGGTATAACTTGAGCGTTTTTATCAACAACTCATTTTGAGGCGAAATTTCGGACGTTTTCAAACCGAGGGTGTAAGGATAGGCTTAGAGATATAAGTGCTGCTAATCAAAAATAAACAAGAAAATAACAACACTATGAATTATGGAAACGAAAAATATAATATGTGAGCTAAATAAATTAGATTTAAGCAAATACCCTTATTTTCGCACAAAAGAGTTTATACGAGAATTCAAAAGAATAGGATTCATTATTTTCACCCTTCATCTTGGAAAAATTATAACGAGAGCAAGACCTAATGCTAATTAAAAAACTGTTTCAGATTTAGCGTATAAGCCTCAGAAATACCGTTGCAAGAATACAGGATTGAACTTCAATGTCAAAACGGGTACGTTATTCCAAGATAGCAAAATATTATTGAGAAAGTGGTTTGTGGCGATATGGTTGGTAAACTCTACACCCGATATATCGCTAACCATAGCAACGGACAATATGTAGATGGCGATGCTACCACCAATAGTATCGAAAGTTTTTGGTCAATATTGAAGCGTGGTATTATTGGTATCTACCATAAAACAAGCCATAAGCACTTACACAGATACGTTAATGAGTTTGTATTCCGCTATAATACTCGCAAAGTTACAGATAGTATGAGATTTAATTTGTTACTTTGTAATACGCAATATCGTATAACTTATAAGCAATTGACAAATGGCTAAAAAAAGACAGAACCAAGAAGATGTCATGAAGATTTTAAGTGAAATACATCCCCCAAAAAAGGAACAAATTTTTGTTCCTTTTGATGAGCTATTACTGAAAACTATAAATATTAAGCCACGTAAAACAAGAAAGAAGAAATAACAGCTTTCTAAAATTGGACTTTGGGTGCTTTTTCTTCCATGGTTTATTTTGTTTTCCTAACATAACATCCCTTTTTATCACTCCAATAAATTCCGTTCTTTTTAAGAACAGCATCAAAGGCTTCTTGTGATCCTTCATCTTCAAGTCCTGTACAATTCCAATCAGTGCCGTCATCCCACCCTGTGGTTGAATTGAAATAATCATTCAAATCAACAGGTATTTCTTCTTGTATTTGATTCTCTGTTTTCTTTTCTACAATTTCTATGCTTTTGGCTTTCTCTGCAATTTTATCAATAAGTTCACGGCTTATATTATATTCATTCTTTTGTATAAAAAGAAAAAAGTCATCTTGTAATCGTAGATATTCAAGTTTTTCCTTTGATGTTATTACTTCTCCATTTTTGTTTTTCTTTGAACTCGAAATTATGGCTTCAACCATATTATTATACTTTATGATAAGAGTTTTTTCGATTTCGTTTTTGCCTTCCGATACGTCAAGCGTATAAGATGTCGCAGGTGATCTTCCTATGAGCTTATTGAACTTTTCTTTATCAAATGATAAATTACTACAAGAGGATAACTGAAGTGCTAATAACAAGCATAATGCCCATTTCAAATTTTTCTTCATACGGCGATTTTTTCGAGTTTTCTCTACGAGCAGACTATAAGAGAAGTTAACAATGTTATTTATAGAAAGTGGACTGCCACCCGTGTAAACCCGAAAGCATCGCCAAACGCTTGTACAAACACACAGATGAGCAGCCCACTTAATATGAGCTGTTCTCTGTGCCCCGTTTGTACTTTGATTGAATTGGCGATTCTTAGAGTTGTGAGACACTTTCTAATTATTTCCATAAATTATCCCGCAGGACGTTGCAAAGATAATGATATTTTTTGTACTTTTGTACAGTAATTTTAAAAATCATTATTTATGGACTTAGCAAAAATTCACTATGAAGCAAACCGCTTGATTGCTGAAATCTATGGTTCAACGATTGTGCCTGAAAATGGTAGTGTAACGGTTATAGTTGATGGAATAAGATATATTGTCTGCTTTCGTAAAGTAGAAACAGGTTGGGTTATAACTAAAACTAATAATTTGCAGAAACATGGAAGATAGTAAAACTTGCAAACATAATTGGGTAAACAAAGGCTTTTATGAACAGTGTTCTTTGCGTAGTGAGATTAAGCCCTTTGATTTCACACGGATGAATGGAATCATCCTTGATTTAAATACGGATAATGACCAGTTTCATCAACTTGGAGATGAAGCGGAGCAATCAAGACGTTCCTCATGAGAATGATAAACGTGATTAACAATAAGACGTAATATTTCATCTACGATAGGTGGTGTTGTATTCTTTACTAACAAATCATAATATTGTTGTTCCGTTATTCCTTTTTCTTTGAGTTGCTTTCTTAAAGCAGTCCATGTCATTCTACTTTTCATTTTTATTTAGTTGTTTCAATCGTTCTATAATCGGGTATTCCTGTGGGATTACTTTTCAAAGAAAGTCCATTTAATATTTTGCGTATACAAACAATATTTAGCTTTCTACATAATTCCGGATATTTTAAAGCACGTTGCTTTAAATAATGCAATCTTAAAATAGGCCTTTCTTTATCCGCATACATAAATTCTTCTTCAAACATAAAAGTACGATTTCGTTCACCTGTCACAATAATGGTAGCATCATTACTACCATCATCTAAAATTTTAATTATGGTTTCATTCATATCTGTCAAAGTTTCTATTAATAACTTTAGAAAAAATAAACCTCAAGAAAATTCTCAAGGTTACTCAATTATGAATTATAGGTTATAAAGTATATAATTCCCTATATTCAAATAAGAAGTTTGGATGATTTAGAGGAAGTGAAATAATCTCATTGAAATTCGCCCCTATTTCCGCCCCTCCAAAAAAGAAAAACCTCCGAAACGCCTTATTATAAGCCGTTTCAGAGGTTTCCTTGAGGTTCCTGGCGGATTCGAACCGCCGTACATGGTTTTGCAGACCACTGACTAAGCCACTCATCCAAGGAACCTTATTTCCCATTTGCGGTTGCAAAGGTAGTATAAATTTTCAAACTACCAAACTATCCACAGCAATTTTTCTTTGGATGTTTTTTAGTGACTTTGCACTCTTGTTGCTTCTTATCGAGCTGACGCTTTAATTCACAGCCACTTGCGCAACTTGCACAAGGATTTTCATTATTTTTCGTACTGCGAAAAAAATTATAAATCCCATATACCATACGAGCCACGCATAACACTATTAGTAAAGCAACGACCCATTCCTGCCAATCCCAGGTCATAAAAACAATCCTCCTATCTGATAAACAGCAAAAGTCAATACCCATGCCAATACAGTGGTATACCCCGCCGTGAAAAATGCCCATTTCCAACTTCCCGACTCCTGTTTTATAGCTGCAAATGTAGCAATACATGGAAAATATATCAACACAAACAACATATAACAGAAAGCGACAAACGGAGTTATCGGAATCCGCTCTCCTAAAGCGGTATCATCCACATTAGCATCATTTGTATAAAGCACACCGAGCGTACTAACCACCAATTCTTTCGCACCAACTCCGGAAATCAGACCAATGCCCAACTTCCAATCAAATCCCATAGGTTCGATTATCGGCTCGATTGCTTTTCCGATCTGCCCTATATAAGAGCTCTCTTGCTGTTCGGCAACCGTCTCATAAGCATCATGATTGGGATAATACCCCAAGAACCAGATAATGACAGATGCAATCATTATAATTCCTCCCATCTTACGAAGATACTGTTCACCTTTATCCCACGTATGACGGAAAATAGCTTTCATTGTAGGCATACGATAAGGCGGCAGTTCCATCACAAACGGAGTATCATCACCCTTAACCAAAAACTTGCTGAACAAACGAGCCAACAGCACTGCCAGCAAAATACCGATACAGTAAATAGAAAACAATACCAATCCTGCATTGTTCGGGAAGAAAGCGCCTACCAACAACAAATAAATCGGAAGACGGGCGCTACAGGACATCAACGGATTGACAAGCATCGTTACAAGACGGCTTTTCCTGTTTTCTATGGTACGGGAAGCCATGATAGCGGGAACATTACATCCGAATCCCATAATAAGAGGAATAAACGATTTGCCGTGAAGTCCCATCTTATGCATTATTTTATCCATGATAAAAGCTGCACGAGCCATATATCCGGAATCTTCCATAAGGGAAATAAAGAAATAAAGGATCAAGATGTTAGGCAAAAAGACGATCACCCCGCCTACTCCACCAATAATGCCATCTATCAACATATCTTTCAACGGCCCCTCGCCCATATGATTATTGATCAGACTCCCTAACGCCTCTACCAACCATTCAATTCCCATCATCGGATACTCCCCAAGCACAAAAGTACCTTCAAACATGATATACATGAAAAGGAAAAAGATGGGATATCCCCACACACGATGTGTCACGATGGCATCAAGGACCTTCGTCATCTGCGCCTTCTCCTGATGATTGTCAATAAATGTCTCTTTTAATGCACCACTAATAAAACCATATTTTGCATCGGTAATAGCAGATTCGCTATCTTCATTCAATGCAACCATGATACGTTTCGCTGCCTTATCGCGTATCCGGATAATTTCTTCCGAATTGGGCAACGTACGAATAATACGTTCAACATCAGGATCGTTTTCTAAAAGTTTTATCGCAAGAAAACGAGTGGAATATTTAGAGCGGATGGCTTCATTTTTCGAGATTTCCTCTTTTACCGCATCAATGGCTTTCTCCAAATCAGGGCCATGGTTGATGTGAATATGACGGAACACGCGTTCCCCCGATTTATGAGGATGAACATAATCTTCCAAATGTTCTTCGTGATGGGTTTCGTCTACGTGGGTACGATGCCAGTCTTGCAGTTCTTTTGCAACTTCCGGATTTATATTTCCATTTTTATCAAAGAAATCACCCCCTTCATAAAGATTGATGATAACATGGAACAGATGATCGATACCTAAATTCTTTTTACAAACAGTAGGAACCATAGGCACGCCGAAAAGTCTGCTCAGCAATCGATAATCGAGAGTATTGCCACTGGACTCAAGTTCGTCATACATATTAAGGGCAATAACCATGCGGACGTTCATATCGATAAGCTGAGTCGTAAGATAGAGATTACGCTCCAGATTGGAAGAATCCACAACGTTAATGATCACATCCGGAGTTTCATCAATGATATGCCGGCGCACATAAATTTCTTCGGGTGTATAGGCCGAAAGAGAGTAAGTACCGGGGAGATCGACTATCTTAAAATGATAACCTTCAAAGTCAAAATACCCTTCTTTAGCATCGACAGTCACTCCGCTATAATTACCCACATGCTCGTGAGCACCGGATGCGAGATTAAACAAAGAAGTCTTTCCACAATTCGGATTACCAACCAAAGCTACATTAATAGTTCTTCTCTTCCCAAGTGCCAACCGCTTCAACTCTTCCTCACCCGGATAAACATTTTCGCTTATGCCTTGATGATAGTCCTGATGCTGATGCACCTGTTCTGCCGCTTCTTGTTCACTGATGATTTCTATCATGTCGGCCTCCTGCCGGCGAAGCGAAATCTCATAACCTAATACTTTGTATTTAATGGGGTCTTTAAGGGGGGCGTTGAGTAATACTTCTACGGTCTTACCTTTGATAAAACCCATCTCGACAATACGCTTACGGAAGCCTCCGTGGCCGAGTACCTTAACAATAACACCCTTCTCTCCTGTTCTTAATTCGGACAAACGCATACTTTGTTCTATTAATTTTCTGCAAAGATAACGGATAAGTTTCTACGATACAAATTATTTAGAATGTTTTTAAATAGAGATACTTTTCACACGAAACGACACGCCAAATGTTACAACAATCAGACCGGTTTAATTTTATTATTCGAATCATTTTATAAATTATTTATAATATGTTTATCTTTGCAACATGATACGTAAAAAGGTTGCACAATATATTGATAACGAGCATTTATTTTCTTCAAATGCCCACATTATCGTAGCATTGAGCGGTGGTGCCGATTCGGTGGCATTGTTACACATTCTTCATACATTGGGATATAATTGCGAAGCCGCACACTGCAACTTCCATCTACGGAAGGAAGAATCAGACAGGGATGAACGGTTCGTTCGGGATTTATGTGCGACAATGAAAATACCCTTGCATATTGTGCATTTCGAGACAGAACAATATGCAACCGAGAATAAAATATCGATTGAAATGGCAGCGCGTGAATTGCGCTATCGCTGGTTTGCAGAGATAAAAAAACAGACAAATGCCGATGTCATCGCCGTGGCTCACCATCAAGATGACAGCGTAGAGACGGTATTGCTTAATCTTATACGTGGGACAGGAATAAACGGATTATTGGGAATACGGCCTAAAAACGGAGATATCGCGCGGCCGCTTTTATGTATCGACCGAAAAGAAATTATTGATTACCTGCAAAGCACCGGTCAGCAATACGTGACGGACAGTACAAATCTGCAAGACGAATACACCCGCAACAAAATACGTCTGAACCTGTTGCCACTTATGCAGGAAATTAATCCGGCAGCAAAAGAACATATTATCGATACCAGTAATTATCTGAACGATGTAGTGCGTATATATAATAAAGGTATAGATGAAGGGAAACAACGGATAATGGAAAAAGGCAATATCCGTATCACTGCATTGCTAAACGAACCCGCCCCGGAAACACTGCTATTCGAAATACTCTATCCGTTGGGATTCAACCCGGCACAAACTAAAAACATTCTGACTGCATTAAATAAACAAGCAGGCAAACAATTTATAAGCAAAGAAGGTTGGAGAGTAACGAAAGACAGAGAATATCTGCTGATAGACAAAAAGGAAGAAAAAGAATACCCTCCTTTCAAACTAATCAGAGAAGAAAGAGAATACACAAGGGATTTTATTATTTCCCGCGACAAACACATTGCCTACTTTGATGCTGACAAATTAGTCGAAAAACTCAGCTTAAGAAAATGGCAGACGGGAGATACCTTTATCCCTTTTGGAATGAAAGGAAAGAAAAAAGTAAGCGACTACCTGACAGACAGAAAATTCTCCGTCATCCGGAAAGAACAACAATGGATTCTATGCTGCGGGGACAAAATAGCTTGGGTAATAGGAGAACGGACCGACAATCGTTTTCGAATAGACGGGAACACAAAAAGAGTAATCATCCTAAAGATTAACGAGGAATAATGTGCCAATTCCTCTTCCGCTTGCTTTCCGTTATTCGGTTTCAGCGTGCGAAAGAGGATTTTTATTGATAGACTATAAGATTGTTTTCGGATCTTTCTGCCGGGTAAAACACTGCGAAAGCAACACAGCAAACGGAGTATCATACACTCTCGCCTGTTGCGTACATGATTTAACACAAGCACAACACTTAATACACTTTTCTGCATCCGTTTGTGTTTCATTACCTTTCAATATGGCGCCTGTCGGACAATGACGTACACATGCACCACAATGCGTACAAAGACTTTCGTCTTCCAACCACGGTGTACGCGGCAAAGGCACACCGCTCTTACGTAGTTTTATCACCTTACGCAAAAAGCGAAATAACGGAAAAAAAGGTTGTCGCGGCCGGGGAATAGCCCGGACATCAATCGGATAAAGAGTTTCCAGGCTGGAAGCTGCTTCTACTTTGGCTTTCAATTTCTTGCCGAATTCCACTGCTAATTCCAAATCATTAGAGTCAGGACGCCCTGCCGCAATCGGATATTTCGCACTGCTATAAGAGTGTTCACCTATAAAAGTCGCCCCGGCAATTACCTTAAATCCATTCAGCAAAACAAAGGCATCCAGTTCCGTCAAAGCTTTCTCATAAGCACGATTACCATAAACCACCACCAATGCTATCGGAGTATCGTTACCCCGGATACTTTCCAGACGCTCCATTGCCAACGGAGCTACATGTCCGCCATATACAGGAACTACCACAACAGCCAATGCAGAAGTCGGAAGCTCCATTTCTTCAACCGGTTTTAAGGTTAAATCGGTCGTTGAAAAATTAGTTATTCCTATTCCGTGAACAATTGCTTCACCTACTTGTTTAGATGTGTGGGTAGGCGAAAAATAAATAAGATGAGCTTCAGTAACTATCATAATGTTCAATTTTAAGTAACAAAGATACACTTTTAAATGAAAAAAATGATGATTTATTTATGAAACCAGAATTATTTATTATCTTTGCGCCGTTGAAACACTCTGCTATTTCTCACCAGAGGGAAACAACCAGATATCCAATTCAACAGAAATATCCCAGATTCATAATTTAAAGCATATGTTCACATGACCAGTGACAAGTGAAGTCCTGTTGTGTTGTTCATATTTCAGCTGAACAGAAAAATATTAATAACTTACTATACTGTATGTATAACATTATCCAATTGAACGACAAAGATTTGTCGGAACTACAAACTATTGCCCACGAACTGGGTATAAAAAAGACAGACTCACTAAAAAAAGAAGAACTTGTTTACAAAATCCTTGATGAACAAGCTATCGCCGGCGCTACTAAGAAAGTTGCGGCAGATAAATTGAAAGAGGAAAGAAACGAAGACAAGAAAAAACGGTCACGCGTAGCAGTGAAGAAAGAAAACAAAGTATTTTCTGCTACCAAAAACGGTGAGATAACCAAGGCAGAAACAACTGCACCGGCTCCGGCAACTAAAGCACAAGCACAAGAAGCCGCTACTGTAAAACAAGAAACCGCTACTCCCGCAACAGAGACTCCTGCAGCCGCTCCGAAAAAGAAAGTAGGACGTCCACGCAAAAATCCAGTAGTAAACAAACCGGTAGAAGAACAGCCTGCCGCTAAAGAAGAAAAAGAAGTGGTGGTAACGGAAACCAAGAAAGCGGAAGAAGAAAAGAAAACGGAAGCGAAACCGGCTTCCAAACCAATCTCTAAGCCTGCTTCTAAACCGATTTCCAAACCGATTATCAAGCCCAAAGCTCCGGCCGTTGTTGATGAAGAAAGTAAAATCCTGTCGGAAAGCTCTGATGACGACTTCATTCCTATAGAAGATCTTCCATCTGAAAAAGTAGAATTACCAACTGAATTATTCGGTAAATTCGAATCGACCAAGGCTGAAACAATCACCCTTCCTGCCCCTGAACAAGCGCAAAACCAACCGCGCCCCCGTGTTATACGTCCACGTGACAATAATAATAACAGCAATAATAACGCTAACAATAATAATAACGCTCCAAGAAATAACAACAATCCCCGTCTGCCTATGCAAAGACCTGCGCAACAACAAAATGCAGGTGAAAATGTACCGGCACCGGAACGTAAAGTCATAGAGCGTGAAAAGCCTTATGAATTCGATGACATCCTGACTGGTACAGGCGTATTGGAAATCATGCAGGATGGTTATGGATTCCTACGTTCTTCGGACTATAATTACCTTTCATCTCCGGATGATATTTATGTATCCCAATCACAAATCAAGCTATTTGGTCTGAAAACAGGAGATGTAGTAGAAGGTGTAATTCGTCCGCCCAAAGAAGGCGAAAAATATTTTCCATTAGTAAAGGTATCGAAAATAGACGGACGTGATGCAGCATTTGTACGCGACCGCGTTCCTTTCGATCACCTGACTCCCCTTTTCCCGGACGAAAAGTTCAGACTTTGCAAAGGGGGATATTCCGATTCTATGTCTGCACGTGTAGTAGACCTGTTTTCTCCGATCGGTAAAGGCCAACGTGCACTGATCGTAGCACAGCCTAAAACAGGTAAGACATTACTTATGAAGGATATTGCCAACGCAATCGCCGCCAACCATCCGGAAGTATACATGATAATGTTGCTTATCGATGAGCGCCCGGAAGAAGTAACGGACATGGCACGTAGCGTAAACGCAGAAGTTATTGCATCGACTTTCGACGAACCTGCAGAGCGCCACGTAAAAATTGCAGGCATCGTACTTGAAAAAGCCAAAAGACTGGTAGAGTGCGGACACGATGTTGTCATCTTCTTAGACTCCATCACTCGCCTTGCACGCGCTTACAATACTGTTTCACCGGCATCCGGAAAAGTACTTTCGGGTGGTGTGGATGCCAATGCACTGCATAAACCCAAACGTTTCTTCGGTGCGGCCCGTAATATCGAAAACGGAGGTTCGCTGACCATTATCGCAACCGCATTGATCGATACCGGTTCGAAAATGGATGAGGTTATCTTTGAAGAATTTAAAGGTACCGGTAATATGGAACTTCAACTCGACCGTAACTTATCTAACAAACGTATCTTCCCGGCTGTTAATATTGTGGCTTCAAGTACACGTCGTGATGATTTGCTGCTTGATAAGACTACACTCGACCGTATGTGGATATTACGTAAGTATCTGGCGGACATGAACCCGATAGAAGCGATGGATTTCGTAAAAGACCGTCTTGAAAAGACTAAAGACAATGACGAATTCCTGATGAGCATGAATAGCTAAAAGATGATTATCATAACTTCAGAGCAGACACGGATAAACACCGGAAAAAACATACCCCCGGATATCCCAATCATAAAGACACCGGAGTACGGAATACCGTCAATAGAAAATAAATAAATAAAAAGAGCGGAGATTTATAAAATCTTCGCTCTTTTTATTTATTTTTGCAGCAATACATCACAAACAGTATACCAGGTAGTGAGAAGTCATATCTATTACTATATATTAGGAATGCTGGCCGGACTTCTATGTTCCCTGCCGGCATATCCTGTTGATAACACTTCCAAATACCTGGAAAAGTTACAGATTCTTATCGATCATAACCTGCCTTATGATAGGGAAATGTCTTCCGACAGTATTATTTTATTGGAAAAAGAACTCGAACCGAAATTGGAAGCCGACAAACGATATGATCTTCTTTTTTATCTGAAGCAACTGGTAGCAAGGGCATATGCGAATCGTGGCGATATTACCGTAGCTGTAGATAAAGCCCACATCATGTATCAAAAGGCCAAAGAGATGGAATATGACAAAGGGATAGCTCTTTCACTCCGCGCCATAGGCGATGTTTACCTGGCATCCAACATACAGCAACAAGCCATCGACTCATACGAAGAAGCCATACGAATATTGGATAAATCAGATGATGAGGATTTGATAAAAATACATATCCTGCCTAATCTTATCTTAAGTCTGCTTAAAATAGAAAAAATCGACGAAGCCCATGCATATCTAAAGCAACTCGAAAGCCTGTTCGACAAGTTTCCAACATCATCCAATCTGTTTTATACCTCCATATGCCGTGCATATTATCTGATAATGACCCATCAGCCCGACAAAGCCCAAGCATACCTCACCGAAGCAACACGTGCAAATGCAGAAAACAATTTCTTTCATATGAACTTTATGCTGGATTACATGCATGCCAGCTATTACGAACTGACAGAACAATATGACCGGGCATTGGAGCAATACGGTAAAATCATCAGCGAACTCCGTCCGTCTTATGCCCCGTATCAACACGTACAACTGAATATCCAATGCGCACGGCTTCTGGCGAAACAAGGGCAAACCGACAAAGCTTGTTTTATCTATCAGAGGACAAGTGCATTACAAGACTCATTGGACAACCTCAGCTATGTCCGCCAAATTAATGAATTACGTACCATTTACCAAATAGACCAACTGGAAATTAAAAACCAGCAAGAACGTAACAGAACAATCTTATGGGGAATTCTTGCAGTACTCTCCATGTTAGGCCTCATCCTCCTCCTCATTTTCCTTATTAAAAAAGGGAACAAACGACTATTCCTGTCAAAAGAGAAATTGGAAAAAGCCCAGCAATATGCAGAGAACTCAACAAGAACCAAAAGTCTCTTTCTATCGAACATGAGCCATGAAATACGCACTCCCCTGAACGCTCTTTCGGGTTTCTCCGCCATTCTCACGGATGACTCCATCGACAATGACACACGCCAGCAATGCAACGAGATTATACAACAAAACTCAGAACTTCTCCTTAAACTTATCAATGACGTTATCGACCTTTCAAGTGTAGATGTAGGAAAACTGACATTCAATTTGAAAGAAAGCGATGCAGTGGTCATCTGCCGTAACGTGGTAGAAACTGTAGAGAAAGTGAAACAGACACAAGCCGAAGTACGCTTTGTTACCACATTAGAGTCACTTCCTCTTGTAACAGACGACTCCCGTTTGCAGCAACTGCTCATCAATTTACTTATCAACGCCACCAAATTCACGACAGAGGGTGTTATCACTCTCGAGGTCGAGAAAGAATCGGATACGGTCGCGCTCTTTTCCGTCACCGACACCGGCTGCGGTATCCCGTTGGAAAAACAAAAGCAGATATTCAACCGCTTTGAAAAATTAAATGAAGGTGCACAGGGCACAGGATTGGGACTTTCCATCTGCCAACTTATCATCGAACAAGTCGGTGGCCGGATATGGATAGATCATGAATATACCGAGGGGGCCCGTTTTATGTTCACCCACCCCATAATCCCGGTAGTCAACAGAAAGGAGAATACCCAATGAAACAATTGATATTTACCCTTATTCTGAGTTGCCATTTTTTAACAGGTATGCCTACGGCTACTCCATCCTCGGTAAAAAGAGACAGTCTGGAAAGACTGCTGACAAGCATGCCGCACGACTCTGTACGCCTGCAAATGATACAGGATATCACGCGGATGGAGCAAACCAATCCCAACTGTATCCGCTACTCGGATATGCTGTTGCAAGAAGCTATCGCACAGAATAATCCCAAATATGCCGGAACCGCCCTTTATTTCCAGATTATCTATTACTACAACCAGAACGAACTGGACAGCGTAATACAAAAGATCGAAAAGATGGAGCCTTTTGTCCGCGAAGGCAATCTGTGGGATTATTATTTCGACGCACAAAGATGCCAGATAGATCTTTATTCTTATAGAGAGCAGATCGAATTTGCCATCAATAAATCACTCGAGATGTACCAAAAGGCACAGGAAGCCAACAATGTGCGCGGATTAATCGGTGCCAAACAATGTCTGGCAAATGCTTACATGGGTACCGGACGTTGGGAAGAAGGGAAAAAAGCATTGGAAGAGGCCCATATGCTACTCCCCAAACTGGATAACGTAATTGTACACAACTCCGTACTTTGCCAACTCATTTCACTCAGTAAAGCCAAAGATGACTTTGAAAACCTGAAGAAATATCTCGATGAACAGAAAAGTATCCTTGAAGACTACATAAGAAAGAATCCCACCATGGAAGAGGCTTTTCAGGATCCGTTGATCTTCAATGAACTCTATTATGCTTATTATTATTTAGAGATGAATCAGCCTCACCCTGCTTTTGAACATTTACAAAAAGGAGCCAAGTATCTCACACCACATACCTATTTTATGTATCGCGTGCTCTATTACGATGCATACGCTTTGTACTACCGGCGCTGTAAGGAGTATGACAAGGCCCTTAGCCAGTTGGATTCCACAATCGTCTTATTACAGGAAGCGTTCAGTTCCGACTACGTCAACCAATTGTCTGCCAAAGCGGACATACTCGTGGAAGCCGGCCGCAGCCAGGAAGCGCTGCCCATCTATGAAAAGGTACTGCAAATGAAAGACTCACTGGTCACCGAGCTTTCCGACAAACAAATGAAACTGATACAAAGCAACTATCACATCAATAAAATAGCCCTCGAAGAGGAACAATTGAAAAACAAAATACAACTTATTGTACTTATCGTTATCGGCACGACATTAATCGTATTGGTATTTTTCATGTTACGCATCTTCCGGGTACGTAAAGCCCTGAAAATAGCAGAAAGTGAAACCCGCAAAGCTACCCGGATAGCCGAAAAAGCCAATGAGACTAAGAATCATTTCCTTGCCAACATAAGCTATAATATTCGCATTCCACTGAACGGAGTCGTAGGATTTTCCCAACTGATAGCATCAGAACCGAATATGGACGAGGACACAAGAAAAGAATTCTCTGCCATCATCCAGAAAAATACCGAAGAATTGATGCAACTGGTTAATGACGTACTGGACTTGTCGCGTCTGGAAGCCAACATGATGAAGTTCCAAATACAGGAATATGATGCTGTGGCACTCTGTAATGACGCTATCTATATGGCCCGCATGCGCAATGAGGAAACCATAGAAATATATTTCGATACCCATATCGAGACGCAACCCATCACAACCGATACCGGAAGGCTCATTCAAGCATTGGTCAGCACTCTGACTTATCCGCAGAAAAACACGACACACAGAGAAATCATTTTCACTCTGACTCGTGACGACTCCGGCAAACAGATATGTTTCCACATCAGCAACAGCCCACTGGCCGATCCGGAATTCAATTCCCAGGAAGTAAGCATACGTCATGATATCAATCGCCTTTTGTTGCAGCATTTCGGAGGCAGCTACAACATAACGGCCGATGAACAGGAACGACCTGTCATTAATTTTACTTATCCTCTCGATATCATATCCGAATAAAAGAGCTATCTTTGCAAATTGCAAACCTAAACGCCGATTTATGTATACCAACAAACAGATTTGGAGTGTCAGCTACCCGATACTCCTCAGTTTATTAGCACAAAATGTCATTAATGTCACTGATACGGCCTTTCTCGGAAGAGTCGGAGAAGTAGCCCTCGGAGGCTCTGCAATGGGCGGGCTTTTCTATATATGCGTCTTTACGATCGCTTTCGGATTTAGTACCGGTTCACAAATCGTCATTGCCCGCCGCAATGGAGAAGGACGCTATGCGGACGTGGGTCCCGTAATGATGCAGGGCGTTATGTTCCTGTTGGTCATGGCCCTGTTACTGTTTGGCTTCACCAAAGCTTTCGGAAGCAACATCATGCGCATGCTGGTATCCTCCGAATCGATATTCGATGCCACGATGGAGTTTCTGGACTGGCGCACCTACGGTTTCTTCTTCTCATTTGTCAATGTAATGTTCCGCGCATTATACATCGGCATTACCCGTACCAAAGTGCTAACGATTAATGCCATTGTCATGGCCATTGTCAACGTGATTCTGGATTACGCCATGATATTCGGACACTTCGGATTTCCGGAAATGGGCATCAAGGGAGCCGCTATCGCTTCTGTGATAGCCGAAGCCAGTTCCATCCTGTTTTTCCTTATTTACACGTACATTACTGTCGATCTGAAAAAATACGGCTTGAACCGGTTCCGTTCCTTCGATCCCCAGTTGCTGATGCGCATACTCAGCATCTCATGCTTCACCATGTTACAGTACTTCCTGTCAATGGCTACGTGGTTCGTATTCTTCATTGCCGTAGAGAGGTTAGGACAACGCGAACTTGCCATTGCCAATATCGTACGTAGCATCTATATCGTGATGCTGATTCCGGTCAATGCACTGGCCACGACAACCAACAGTCTGGTAAGTAATGCAATCGGTGCAGGCGGCATACAACACGTCATGCCGCTCATCAATAAGATAGCCCGTTTTTCATTCTTCATTATGCTGGCACTGGTCATTGTCACCGCAATATTTCCGCAGGCGATGCTTTCGATCTATACCAACGAAGCCGCACTGATAACGGAGTCTGTCCCTTCAGTGTACGTCATCTGCTGTGCCATGCTGATCGCTTCGGTTGCCAATGTCGTATTCAACGGAATATCGGGAACAGGCAATACACAAGCCGCCCTCCTGCTGGAAACCATTACGATCCTCATCTACGGTTCGTATATAATCTTTATCGGAATGTGGCTGAAAGCGCCTATCGAATGGTGTTTTACCATTGAGATAGTGTATTATACATTATTGTTCATAACAAGCTATATTTATCTCAAAAAAGCAAAATGGCAGAATAAAAAGATATAAATACAAGAGA
>OWIW01000753.1_pt1 | contig 20872 bp, 20 predicted proteins | sample 2433821 | NCBI WGS metagenome assembly OWIW01 (sample SAMN05065751, study PRJEB22554) | human gut metagenome | biome: ENVO:2100002; feature: ENVO:00000062; material: ENVO:00002003 | host: Homo sapiens | place: USA | reverse complement strand
ATCTACACTTCTAGCTTCGTCGGCAGCGTCAGATGTGTATAAGAGACAGCTCTTAAAGAATCAGAGAACATGAGGTTTCTAAATTTAAATGAATGATTTGAAACAATGAATGTCACATCATATGATCCTTCATTAGAGGAAGATGATTCAATCATTAACCCATCGTAGAATTCAGAGTAGTTTACAATGTAATTCTTTAAATAAGTATGTACCAATGCATTCTTGTTAATCAATCTCCTTGTAGAACAATAGAAAAGCGCAAGTAAATGCTTATCGAGTTCATTCTTGTTCAACGGCTCTGATCCATCAATAACTGATGTTGCAAAGTCATTAATAGAACCATTTACTGCCACAACATTATTGCGTTTGCTATTATTTGTTGTTTGACCTGATTTTTGAACTTTTCCTGGGAATATTTTCTTTTCTGGAACTGCTTCTAACAATAATAGGTTATTGTCAAGCAACTCCATTGTAGAAGGATCATCTATCGAATTAGAAGAAAGCTCTTTTGATATACTTTCTAATGAGGTTTTATACCTCTTCTTATCCTTCAGGTTTAGACCACCCATATTTGATGCAGCGACTAACTCTTGACCTGTTTTCGCTAGTTTCTTATAGAGTTCCTCTTTTAGACATCCCAAAGTTTTTTCTTCAAGTAAATCTTCAATAGGACTAAACAACTTATGGACTTCAGGATTATCAATGTTCAAGAAATAATCCAAACGTTCATTCTTGTAATTCGATAAAGAAGTAACTTCAAGATTCTCAATTTCCTTACGTATCCTAGAAGCGTAAATCTCTGCAAATTCCAATTGGAAATCCGTATATTTATTCTTAGCAACAGTATGATGTGCCAAGGTCATTTCTTCTCTTCGCACATGCTTTTGTTCCTCTGAAACGGAGAATGATAATACATTGAAACTTCCCGAGAAGAGAATTTTTTGTTCACCTTTAACCTCTATGACATTTTTAAGGTGAAACTCAGGGAGTTGAACATAGAAAAAGTTAGGATATTGCTCATCCAACAACTTGATTCCGGGTTCTACTTCCTCGTCCATCATTGGCTTTCCGTCATTATTTGACGCAGGTTCAGAATAAGCGATAAAAACTCTCTTGTTTTCATCCTTCAAGAAATTTTCAATCAATGGTCCTCGGTCATGCATAAATGCTCCTTTTCTAATCCACGGACTAATAAGCCAAATTTCATCAGGATCGTCTTCGTTGAAAATTTTTTGAAGTTCTAATTCAAAAGATAATGAGTCGTATAGAGCCTTTTTATGCAATCTTTCTTTACCAGAAGATGAAGGTGTAGTGATTGGAAGATTTTGTGTGTTGATAGAATCTGCATTTTGTGCTTTTTCCTCTTCAATGACAAGTTGTTTTTCTGCTTCCTTAATGTCTTCAGAAATCTCAGACTTTGCAACCTCTACTTCGTCACCTTCAAGGACAATAGTTTCTTCATCTATTTCACATTCGAACTTAATACAATTCTCTAGCAGTTCAGACATCAACTCTACATTTGAATTGATTTGCTCAGACATGATGCCATTCAGGGCATTAGTGTTTTCATCGAAAACGAATGCACGTACCTGATCAGATGAAGCTACACTTTGAACAAAGCAAACATACACTTTGTAACTTGCCTCATGACCTTCACTCCAAACAGCACTTTCCAACAGATAGCGATTTTGAGGGAAATGTACATCTTGTGCTTGACATTCTGCAAATTGTTTAATCTGGTCCAATGTGAGGTCAAGATTATCACAAGGCGTATTGATTTCTGTAATTCTGGAATTATTATCGCCAATGCAATTTTTGATATTTAACCATGACATATGAGATTTATCTACGTAAATATCAAAAGTCTTGGAATAGGTATCAGGTCGTTCACCTTTGTCTGCATATGTACGTCCTGCATCTGTAAGCGCCATACATGAATCATCACCTTCGATGGCATTAAATCCGCGAAGCGTTTCTATTGCAGTGCGTAATATAGACTGTTCTGCCTTATCATTGACCACATCCAATCCTAAAATAAGTCCCATTTTATCAAAGGAGGATGTTTCATCAGCAAGAAGGATGCCAACAATACCTTTTTCTAACGATGTGATTTTAGCAGGCCTTTGAGTTTTTCCTGTATAAGTAGCTTTTACAAAGTTGATATCGTAAGAAATATATCCGAAAATTCTTTCTGAAATCTTTTTTTCTTCGAAGACTGCCTTTGCAATGCGAGTTCCTATAGGTTCTTGGATCTTCTTTGAAACTGTATTGTTATGTTTCTTTATCTTGCTCATCTTACAGCATCTTTAAGTTGTTCAAAACTAACAGTTTCCATGTTTGCTATGGAAGCTGCATAATTGCTATTACTTTCAAATTGACGTTTGTTTCCTACGACAATAAGAAGACGTCTTGCACGAGAGAATGCTACGTTTATACGTTCTATCTCCTTTGCAAAACCAATGTTGTTCTTAGGATTACTTCGTACTGTAGAAACGATAATAATATTACGTTCCATGCCCTGGAATCTGTCGACAACATCCATTCTATAGTTTTTACCTTTGTACTTTTTCTTTATCTCTCGACTTTGTGCACTATAGAATGTGATGATGCCAATTTCTTTATCTTCAGGCTTTTGCTGAGCATTAATAAACTCTGAATAGCCATCTGCTTGTTGAAGAGCTTTTAGAACTAAATCAATAGCCTTAAGTTCACCTTCATTTTTATAACCAGGACTCAAATAAGTTTCAGGAGTATGGACATCAATCCATACAGCATGAGTGCTTGGATTAATAATTGGATTCAAAGTAATACCATGCCATCTACTTCCCTTATTTGCTAAATCAGGAATGTCCATAGTCTCGAAAATACCACATTTCAAACCTCCAGTAGCAGCAAGTTCCTCTTGATAGAACTGCTTAATTGTATTCATAATTTGTTCATGCATACGGTACTGAGTATCCAAAGTTGCGACAATGGTTTTTCGTACCTTTGCAGCTGCTTCGAACAAACGCTTAAACTGAGATTCTGCTTTTTGAAGTTTTTCGGCTATATTCTTTTTGCCGATTTTCTCAAGAGCACTATCAATCGTATTTTCGTCCATCATAGGAGGCAACTGTTTGTGGTCACCTATGACAATGATTTTCTTTCCTAATACAAGGGGGACAGCCATTTCAAGTGGAGTTGCTTTACTGGCTTCGTCCATTATTACCACATCAAAAAACATGTCTGATCGTTCATTTCCTCCAAACATGTCTGAATATGACTCCATAAAGTCGCGAGAGCCACAAATACTACATGTTGCTGCTACAAGATTGACATTGCTGCGATACAATCTACTGAACTCTGTTCGAGAATGTTTGTCTTTTGCTTCTAGCTCATTTTTCCATGAACTGACAGCAGATGAATACTTAGGATCGTTAGAAATCTTCTTGACAATCCTATCTATCCATATTCGTGTTGCGTTATCGTCGCAATTTTTTGAATCGTTAGCCCAACTATCCATCACAGGCAAAGAGAATCGTCTTCCCTCTGGTTCTAATTTATCAGGTTTGCCTATGCGAACGGGTCTAATTCCTGATTGACCTTGCAATCTTTCAAGCGCATTGTCGACAGCAAGGTTTGTCTGTGATGTAAGGAGAATACGACAATCTGGATTTTTGCGAATTTCTTGCCAGATAATTTCAGCAATAACAGTTGTTTTACCAGTACCTGGAGGACCTTGGATGAGCGCAAGATCCTTTGCAAGAACTGATTTTGTTACAGCCTCCAGTTGCCGATCATTTAGATTTCCAATTTTATGTGAACGAATGTCCTCCATAGCGGCATTAAGATCAACCACTGTTTCTCCTGCATATTTAGGATCAAAGATGAAGTTTGGCAAGTTCGGATTAATAGGTCTATGATTGTATTTGCTCTCTGGCTTTAGAATACGATTCATAGCCTTACTTTGACGCATCAATTCCATGGTTTCACCCATGGCCGGGAATTGAATATAATCACCCGCTACAATCTTCAATTCTTTTGAAGACAATAACTCCAGTATATCTTCACTAGGCTCGATGATTGCATAGTCTCTAGTTCTTCTTACACAATTACCAATGGAAAGACTGTTTCTTTGAAGGAATTGACGACGACTGCGTCGAATAATACTCTCTTTTGAATACTGACTATGAGCCAGTTCTTCTTCATCCACTTCGCTTAACTTATCGTAACTAGAACCATTTATGAGATTAACATTCTCATTTCTGAAATCTGATTGTAGTTTACGGTCTAATTCTTGCAACAAAGAAAGGTCTTCTGAAAGCGACCACTGGGTTACGCCCTTGTTGTTATTGCCATCATACAGAATCTTTACTCCATGAATAGGTGCCAGAGCTTCCTCAATAATTGTTTCAATGTTGTCTCGTTCGTCTATATCCTCGAAATTAAATGCAAATTTCAGTTCTTTAGCGTCCTTACTTAATCTGTTTGTGGTAAAATTACCACGCTTATCAGCTAGTGCGACATTAACCTTCTCGAACACACTTCTTCGGTACTGTTCATTTTCGCAAAGGAACTCGATTTTTGCAGTAGGGTGATATTGGGGAGCCTCTGCACAAATAGATTCATCAAGTTGTGCAAATATGTCTTCTTGGAGTGTTGAATAATCTTCCTGTGATTTTGGAGAGAATATTACACAAGACCTAGGCACGTCGATTAAAAGAGAAGTCTTCCCGTAATTATTGAGTTTTAGTTCAGCAAGTACAGACTTTTCTATTTGTGGAGCAAATGCATAATGGTAAGTACTATTAATATATTGATTTGGATAGTTCTTTCTTACCAAATTGAATAAACGTCCAAGTTTACTCAATTCTGAAGTATTGTTTACAATCCATGTATAGGCATTGTTTTTAATATTTGAACCTTCAATTTCAACATTTGTGTCTAACTGCTTTGGCGCTACAGAAATCATACAACTTGCAAAACGAAGCTTCTTGAATATTGAAAGTTCGGTATCCAAAGGGCGCTTAGAAGTAATAACAAAGTGCTTGCCGTGTGTTGTGACTTGTGCATCTTCAGGGAGATCATCCGAGAAACTATTTCTATCTAAAGAATTAGGAGATGGGGTCAATGGCATGATGAGCTTGGTTGTACATACAACTTCTGCAATTCCCTTATAGTGTGTATCAACAATCTTTTGTAGATAAACAATATCCTTGTCAGAGGTGAGAAGGAATTCCCCAGATTCATCTTTTTGTAGGTTAACACCGAATTCTGTCAGTTCTGCATCAATAGATGATGTAATACCCGCAAGTTCTTCGGGATCGGAAATTATGGCAATTTTACCACTAACAGTATTAGTTGGCTCTGAGTCGGCTTGGAAACAATAGTCTCTACCAATGTTTTTTATATTCTCAATAGTGTCTTCTGGGATTGATTGGTAGCTATCAAAAGTAATAAGACATTCCCCATCGTCTATGGAAACGTTTGCCTCTGTTTCACACTTCCCTTTGAGTTCATCAGTAATAGCATTGTTAAGATTTTGAGCATAACTATCCATGTCAAAATCCAATTTAAGCAAACTACCTTTTTGTTTGCTGACATGTTGGATTTTGATCAAGTCTCTCTTGTTTTCCAATAAAGCATTAAGACCATCAAGATAAGCTTGCCACATTTCCTTATCCTCCTCTATTTGAATCTCAATAGGGGGTATTGGAAGCGAGAAGCAGTCCTTCATGAACGTAGTAATTTCTTGAACATGACCAACCCAATAAGGTCCAGCTCCGTTTATCAATTTGAATGAATCCTCATATAAATCAACAAAACGGACTTCGCATTTTCTAACCATAAATTGGTCTTTTTCTTCAGGCAAGACCATGTTCTTGACTGTGAAATGAGGAGCGCGTAAAGTGTATTCATCTCTTGCTAATTGTGCAGTCATGCAAAAAGGAAGTTCGTCGAACTTTATAGCGAGTTCTTCATATACCTTATTTCGTCCTTTTTGGCGACGGTGAATAAGGTAACATGTGTGGGTACCAGATAATTGTGCAATTGTATCTTCAAATGTCACCGTTGCATCTTTGTCATGAAATTTGGCATCGTCACTAGTATATCTTACGAACAAAGGAAGAGCTTCACTATCTTCAACGTTGCTGTAGATATTGGACTCGGGCTGCCTGATGTCTAATTCTGCCATAACGAATTAAAAATTAACATTTAACAAATCTTGAATGATTATAATAGTTTTTATTTTAGATATACAATACTAATATTCCTGTCATACATATCGAGTTGAGCTCGAGATATAACATTGTTTTCGATAAGAAGAGAGACTCCATAGTCTGCAAAAGAGGCTCCCATCATATCAAAACCATAGCCTCGTAATTGTATAATATTGCTATCAACATTTATTATACGCATACGTTTGGGAGCCATTTGAACATTATTTTGCCATAATGGATGAATGCAGTCAAGATTATACATAGTCACAGTGTATCCCTCATCACCTTGAATGTTTTTTTCTATTACAAGTCTACGATTACAACCATAGTTGTGTCCAGAAACATTCTGTCCATTTTGGAAACGAATATGATCTGAAGAATCAAATACGACAGTTCCTTCTGGTGGGTTATTACTTCCTGCAAGAAGACTATTCAGAAATTTATCCATAGCTTCACTTTGTTGTAATTTTATTGAATTGTCAGATTTTGAACACAAATTTATAAAAGTATTTGCAGATTAACGAAGAAATATCCGAAAATCTGCAATTATCATTTTAAAAAAGTTCGTTTTCTTATTTGTATGCGACCAATTGTCACCGTTTTCGTCTAGATGTAGTCTTATTACCATCATTCTCCCTCTCTCCCCAGGGCATATCGGATGATGAACCACCGCCACCTGTCCCAATATGAGTTTGGGCAGGGCCACCAGATAGCATCTCAAATGTAGCACCAAGCAGTTGGGCCTGAATCTGGCTTACTTGCTCAAACGGCTCAAAGATTTCATTGACCAGTTCATATTCGGTAAGCTCCCCATTCAGATACTTTTGTATAACAGGATTGTACCACTCGAAATACTTCGCATCCTCAAAGGTCTCATTTTCCACCTTAGTTTGAATGCGAAGGCTTGGTATGTTTGAATGGCGAGGCGATATGCGAATACCTGTGAGTGTTGCACCCGATGACAGGCAATAACGATGCGAATTGGCCTTTCTGTCAAGCGTGTCAATACGTTGCTTCTGCTTTTCTATGGTAGCTTCGTGAGCAATGTTCTTTCGTTCGGCAATCTCGGCTCGTTTGATAGCCTTGTCAATCTCCGCCATATAACCATTGCGATATTTCGCTAGTTCTGTCTTATGTTGCTCCTTTAGTTGTAGTTGCTCTTGCTCTAATTGTGCTATGCGTTGCTGTAACTTTTCTATCTGCTTGTCCTTATCCGATAGCTTTTTCTTTGCTTCTGCCAGCTCCCCCGTACCGAAGAATGACAATATTTTGGAACGTCCTTCACGTGCCTTTTCAACTTCAGCCTGCAATCTCTCTATGTTGTCTTCATATTTCAACATCTGCTCACGATAGTACTGACCATTAGTCTTATGTCGGGCCGTAGAACCCACCACACCACGTTGCAATCCGAATGGCTTCATAGCAACGGCATAGGTATTCTGATATTGGAACAGTTTGCCACGAGTCATTACATCATCTGCGGATAATCGTGGTCCACTTTTGGTTGCATACTTCTTGTCGCCCTCTCGCTCCTTGCGTTTACGTGCTGTGGTCACGATGGGGGTGATGGTGGCATGAAGGTGGGGTGTCTTCTCATCCATGTGCAGCACACACGATACAAGATTCTCCTCACCGAATGTTTCTTTGAGCCATGATAGGTTGGCCTTAATCCATTGGTCAAGTTTACCTTCACGCTGAAGCTTCATCATCTGCTCGTGTGTTCCTGTCAAGATGATACGTATAGCTTTAGTCTGATTCTTACCGACCTTTCGGTGCAGACCTGCATGGTCTATACGATACTGAATAGCCTCGGTTCTGTTGGCAACTCCTTGCGGAAATTTTATCAGTTCCCGATTCAGATGTGTCCGCTTTGCATCGGCATTCTCCGGCACATATGTTTTACCCTTTGCATCCTTTCTCTCTATGTGGCACGACATACCGCTGTCACTGCCACTGCCACGTTGCAGGTGGCATACTGCATATTGAATATTACTCATTTTGATTTGATTTAAGTTAAACGATTGTTCTATAAAATGCCGTTATCATAATACCGCTATTTGTGTAGCAGGTATCTTCAAGACCTTATGGGGACTTTTTCGCTCTGCCACATCACGAGTGGAAGAGAAGAAAATGCCCTAATAAGCTACGGCATTTTATAAAGCCTTTCCCTTGAAAGATTATCTTGCCTATTAGGATTCATCTACCAGAACTAAATCCAGCTCATCGATGAGCTTTTGTAATACAGGGTTCTTGTCAATCATCCGTTGCAGTATCATCTGCGGAGTATCTTTCATCAATAAGAAGTCTGCAATGTCAAGCCCTTGCTTGCGCTGCTCATCAGTTGCCACATCTTCAAGCACGGAGCTGACGCTGACACTGCAGCATATAGGACGAAGCATAGAAACTTTCTCCTGCCACTCGGAGGTCGCTCCAAGGTCGGGCATCAGAATCACATCCCTGCCAGCGAGAACCTTAACTGCTTGTGCATTGAAACATCCATTCTTACCTCCCGTGGCGATCCATAACCCATCGGTAATGAAATGTGCTGCGATGATGGCTGTTTTCTCACTCTCAACAACAAAGACCCTTTTGTCAGGATAAAGAGGCAGCAGGTGCTCGCCAAAGAAGCATTGTTGCAGTTTGAATCCCTGCTTCTTCAGTTCGGAGTGTACCCAACATACATGGGCATGTGGTTCCTTAACTCTTCGTCCCGTATTGGCATCATAAAGCATTATCTTGCCGCTACGGACTTTCTCCGAAGTGTCTATCTGCCAAAAGACCGTGGCACCATTCCATTTTCTGGATGTACCCACTTTGTAGAGTGAAAACAACTTATTTGTCCCCTCCTTGCCGATAGTGCGTACCAGAAAAGTGTATAAAGGGTTTGATTCATATAATTTCTGTGATTGCTGCACAATCTCAGTATCTATGAATGAAGGAGGTACGTCCTGCATAACACATTGTTCTCTTGGCTTGGCTGAAAATTCTGACACAGTAACCTGAGGATTATCCTTGAAATAGTCCTTTGGGGTAAAATGGTATCCACAACTGTTCTCGTGGTCGCATTTGCCCACGTGAAACGGAAAAGAAATCTCATTCTCTTCATCAACGTAACGAGTAAAACAGGCTTTGCGCTCACATTTGGGGCAAGTAGTCTTACTGCCCGTATGGTATTTTTCCAAATGAAATCTGTACTTATTCATGTTTCTGAAAGTTTTGAAGCGTGATTTCAGTTTGCAGTTTCTTCAGTTTTGCAGTTTCGGAGCTATCTTTTCACCCGATTTCTGAAAAACTGAAAGAACTGAAAGCTGCATCTGATGATTATTTGTTGCAGTTTCTCCGTTCAAGTGTTCGCTTTTCGTAGTTGCCCTGCTTGACTTTATGGATGAGCCGATTCTTTTCAAGGCCCTTCAGATAGTTCATTACGGTACGCTCGGTTACGTGTAACTGTTTGCCAATCTCGATAGCTTGAGCTGTAGTAAAGGAGTCTTCAAGCAGGTTAAGAAGTTCCATTTGAGGTTCCTCGCAAGATTCCACGGACAAGAAATGTCGTATACGCTGATAGGATTCCTCGAAATAGTCATTCAGTTTAATAGCAGCATTGACGGAAACCGAATCTACATTCTGAAGATTACTCTCGCCACAAGCATAGCGCAGGGTCTGCATAATCAGGGCAAGACGTGCGACATGTACGAAGTGCTTCATTGGGCGCGACTCTACAAGCCTTTCATCCTGAATGGAGTTTGAATGCTCAATGGTCTGGTTACACCACTCATAGAATATCCTTCGTGCTTCGCCATCCATCGTTAGCAGGTGAGATTCTGGTAGCTCTGTCTCTGGGTTTACATCATACTCAAGGGATAGTATCTTGTTTAAGATTTCTTCCCACCTATAAAAGGATGAGGGCTTATTGCTATTAGGTGCATCGTCACTCAATTGCCATCGGGGTATCTTCTGTGATATGGGCATGACAAAAAGAATTCTGTCCAGAAAACCATTCTCCTCATATCCTTTTTTGAAGAGTTCAAACATACGCATCGGCTGTGTCGTACCTATCATATTGATACAAGGGTCTTCTATATGGATAGGCATTTGGTTGCCTACTCTTACCACATCAATGGCTCCTCCGCTCCATGCCGTGAGGAGTTGTTCTATCAGCTGACCGTTATTATATCGGTTGGCAGAGTTGAACATTCCCATTATCTCATCGACAAGGATGACGATGCCACGAGGTGTATTATAATGGGAGAGCATCAATGCTTCAGGTGTGAAGTCCGATACAATGGTGCGTGACAATGTGGGTTTCTCTAATTCTTTATTTTCTCCTTTCCCTTTTTTCTCCTTTTCCGCTTGATACGCTGCCATTTCGGATTTGAACTTCTCCAATAGCTCATTATCTCTTTTGCGTATAGGCTTGAATGCTGCTTCCAAAGGCGGTGTCTTTCCTAGTCCCGGTCTTCCGACAAGGATGATGTAGAGTGCAGAGTTGCTATTCCATCCACCCTTGATATGGATGCGATAACTATTCCCGAGGGCTGTAGCAACAGCGGAGAGCATAGATGTAGCGATGTATTCCACCTTGTAGTTCTCATGACTTACCATATCCAATATGATGGATTGTACTTTTGCAGGGAAGCACTCCAATGGGAAACCCGACTCAGGAATCCCATTGGCTTCGGACAGCACCCTGTTGCAAATATCAGTTTGTGATATGTTCATGGCTACTTCTCCTTTCTTTTCAGATATGATGCAACACTCTCACATTTATTCCCCGTCTGGACTCGTCTGATGTCAGATTTGGCATACATATTCTTGTTCCCTACCTTAATGGGAACCAAGTAGCCACGCTTCGCCCATAGGTTAAGCGTACCGTCACAGACCTTGAGAAGTTGCTTGACTTCACGAGTGTTCAAATAAGTCTCCTCGCTCTGTTCGGTCTGTTCCATCAGTTCTTGTCTTTGAGCCTCTATAGTTTTTTCCACTATGGACTCGGCAAACATTTTAAGGTCTGAGGGCGAAATCTCCAGTTTTACGTTAGCACCCGATGCGACCAATGATTCAATCGATAACATAAATTATATGACTTAGATATTATTCATTAGCCATCACTCTTGTTCCCGATGCCTCCTTTTGATGGCATATAAAAAGAAGCACCGCCAAATCCTGGGAAGATCTGACGGTGCAAAAGTATAATCAAAATGCAACGTATTGAAAGATAGCGGATTGTCTTAATTGTCATGACAAAAAAGACAATTGTGACAATGCTAAAACGCTATATTTTGGCTCATTTTGTATGGAAGAAGTTACTATTCGTTCATGTATTGGTTTATAACCGCTGATATTTTACTCTTGAGTGTTTGAAGCAGTCGCTGATACTCATCACTCTCTATAAGTGGCAGCATTTGCTTCTTGCCATCACGCTCTACTTGCTTTTCATCTTTAAGCCATTTTATGGCCTGACGACATGAGCTTTCGCTTTTCAGCCCCTCAATATCGCCAAACTCACGGACAAGTCCGATACTATATTCTTTGGCATTGATCAACTCGCAGAAAAGATTGAGTTCACAGAGTGCATAGTATGGGAGAGCAAGGCCGTAGGCGGTGTTATGTGTAATGACAAAATCCCGTATAACATCTATAACGCCTTCCGCATTGTTGCACTTCAGATACTCTATTAGGGATTTCTCTTGTGATGCACGTCTGCCTCTGGGTTTAGGTTCTTCCTCTTGGATAATAGCAGACTGAACCGAGGATGGTTTGTCGTTTCCATCAGTTTTAATTGATTTCAGTGCCCACGATGATATTTTGCCATTTTTTATAGATTCATGTAGTTCTACATATTCTCTCCACGATTCATGGGTACGATAACCACTCTTTATTGAAGCCTCGATAACATGTTTGATGGTATAGCTGCATATCAACCGTCCCAATGTTCCGGCAGATGGATCATTGGCTATGGAAGTCAACGCATCTGCCATCGTTTCAAAACTGCGTCCGAATACAAGCCAGCTCAACACCAATGGAGCGGATAACATTATCTGTTCCTTGGGCTTTTCAATGGACTGCTGATTCTTCCACAGACGGAATGGCCATTTGGTCTTTGGCTGTACAACAGGAACTTCATCCCTCTGACGCTGAAACTGTGCTATGATATGCTGGGGAATAGCCTTTTCTTTGAAGTATAGCGACATTTGCGAAAGGTTATCCATAGTGTCATCATCGTAAAAAGTTTGCCAGGTTTCCATAAGGCCAGGCAACTGTTGGTTTGCGGCATAGAAGAATCGGACAAACTGAAAACCATCACCATCGTTCATCTGACGGGCAAACTGTGCGTACTCCTCCTGATGAGCGTTTTTCCATTGCAACAAATCCTCCTTGAAGGCTTTGAAATTGGCATATCTTTTATCTGTGGTATCCATAATGGTTGCTATGAAGTTCCTAATCCAACAAATTCACAAGTTCCTTCTTGATTTCATCATCTATATGACGGTAACGGGCGAAGGCACGGCTTCCATCTGTGTGTCCGGACATGGAAGCAATAAGATTCGGATCCTTGACCTGCTTATAAAGGTTACCTATAAATGTTTTACGGGCGGTGTGTGTGGTGGCCACCTCATAGAGTGGTCGGGCCACATCTTCACGTGTCTTGGGGTCAATGACTCTTACCATTCGGTCTATACCTACATATTTGAGGATGGCCTTTATCTTCTTGTTGTAACCGAAGTCGGAAAAACGGGGCAACAGTGCATTCTCCAAATCCTTGTATCGCTCCAATATATCCAAAGCCTTTTGATTAAGCGGCACACGGACTGTTTTGGCATTTTCCCGTTTGGTCTTCTGCGGTATGTACTCCACACACCCATCAATGATATTGGCTTTGGTGAGTCGGTTCAGGTCACTGACACGGCAACCAATCAGGCATTGAAACATAAATATGTCACGATATACAGCATAGTTCTCGCCCAATTCGCTAAGGTCTGCATAGTAAACCTTGTCACGCTCTTCCAATGTGAGATAGAACGGGTCGCCATAGATAGGCTGTGCAATCTGATATTGGTCAAACGGATTATTCTTGGTCAGTCCTTGTTTGATACAATATTTGATGACGGTGCGGATACGGTAAAGACTTCCCGATATGGCATTCTCGGAACGCACTTGCTCAACCTTACGGCGAGATTCATTCTGATAGAAGAGAGGATACATGTCAACATACTTATGTTCTTCCTGTATCCAATGCTTGAATTCTCTGATATCATCGGCTGTTATTGAATCCACACAAAGATGAAATCCACGCTGATGCATCACTTCATGTCGGAACCGCTCATAGCGCAATACTTTGCATAGATTATCACGATGATGCTTTTGACTCTCGGCTGCAAGAGGTGTTTCATCTATGTACTTCTGTATCTGGTATGAAAGTAGGTACTCCTCACGTTTATTACCACCTCGGGCATTGATGTTAGGATGATGGTACTCTTCAATTAGAGACTTGAGCCAGGCACCATCCACGCCACGCTGATATTTCTCGGCAATAAGGTGTGTGATTTTCTGTATATCACGTTCAAGACTCATCCTTTTCTGTTCAGACACCAATACTACACGAGGTTTGTAGCCTTGACGTTCTGCACTCCAATGGTTGGGATTGATGGATAGCTCACTGGCTGCTTTCAGGTCTACACCTCCTACATCACGTACACGGAAATATATACGGGCCATCTCGGTTACATTATTCTTTGCCGAGGTCTTTCTGATAAATGCTGTAACTTTCATCGTGGATAGTATTATAGGTTTTTAATTTATCATCTCAACCAAACGTCGCTTCATATCATCGTCAATGTTACGATAACGTGCAAAGGCACGACTGCCATCAACGTGCCCCGACATGGAAGCAATAAGATTTGGGTCGGGAACTTGTTTGTAAAGATTGCCGACAAATGTTTTGCGTGCCGTATGGCTGCTAGCCACTTCATACAAAGGTCTTTGGACAGTTTGGTATCCATGTGTGTCTAAGATAGTGACCATTCTGTCAATACCGCAATGCTTCAGCAGTTCACGTATGCCGAGATTATATTGATAGACTTGTTTGAATGGCAGAAGCTTTCCGTTAGAGCAGTTGTGCCGTTCTAGAATCTTCTTTGCCTTATCATGTAGAGGCACACGCACGGTCTTGGCCTGACATTTCTTGGTCTTCTGCGGTGTGTACTCAATAAATCCATCTACGATATTGTCTTTTGTGAGTCTATAAAGGTCACCAACACGACAACCTACATAGCAATGAAAGACAAATATATCTCTGATAGTTGCCAATTTGGGATTATCACTCAAGTCGGCATCATATAGAATGTTTCTTTCCTCACGAGTGAGATAGAACGGGTCGCCATAAATGGGAACCTTACAGCCATATCGTTCAAAAACATCGTTATTAGAATACTGCATCTTCTTGCACCAACGGAGGAATACACAAAAGAGATTCATCAGATTGATGATAGTGGTATTCGACAACTCCTTTCGTTTGGTGTTGTAGTACAAACGGCCAGCGTAGAAATCGGGATATTGGTCACGGAGAAGATATTCGCTTTTGATATATTCCCGAAAGTCGTTCATCTGCTCGATAGTAAGTATCTCAACGAATAGAGTGAAATCCTCTTCTCCCAAAATCTCACGATGGTATTCATGGTAACGCTTCATCTGACGTTCGAAACGCAGGATGGCTTGCTTGGCACCATCTGTACCTTCAAACTTCTCGGCATACTCCTGGATGCGTTTTAGCAAACTTGGATGAGTACGTTCGTATGCAATAGCAGGGTGCAGCACATTTTCTATAGTCTGTTTGAGCCAGGTACTATCTGCCTTGTCACTATAAGTCCTCTCAATCGCTTCAATGATGGATGCAATTTGTTCGGCAATACGTTTCTGTTCTATAACAGGAACAATAGTCGTACGTTTATATTGTAAGGCTTCTATATTCCAATACTTGTCATACACTACAAGTTCGGACACGACCTTGATGTCAACACTTCTCTCACGTACTCGAAAGCATAAGTTTGAACGGGAGAGTTCATCATCCAATGATGCTTGTTTTTTGAGATAGATTGAGACTTTCATTGCATACTTTTTTTAATCACGATGCAAAGGTATATAAATTCCCGTAAATGTTCCCATATATCCCGAAAAAACTTAAAACGAATTGAAAGAAATTTTATGGTGGGAATTTGTGATACAATTGTAAAACAGCGGTTTAGTTTAGTTTATTCTATAGAAATTGGACTGGACTAAACCACTTATTTTTAGGTATTGCGGTTCCACGCTTTTTTTATACCATTTTACGACAATCGTTTCATTGTCGTGTATCACCTATCTGATAATTTTTCACATAGCTTATTAATGCCGAAATTTACCGTAGAAATTTATAAATCAAATTCATACGGTATGACAATCTTAGAACAAATCTTGGCAGGGCTGCAACAGAAGTTTACTGGGGTGGACACTGCTATCTTAACCCGAATTGCCACTAAGAAGGCAGAGGGTGTAACGGACGAGACAAAGGTAAACTCCATTGTTGAGGGTATCAGCTTCTCGGACGTGCTAAATTCCTATGGTGATTTCCGTGTCGGGGATGCTTCCAAGACCGCAGTTTCCAACTACGAGAAGAAACATAACCTTAAAGACGGTAAGCCAATCGAGACTACCACAACCATCAAAACGGAAGAGAATAAAGACGATGTGCCTGCATGGGCGCAAGCTTTAATTGATTCCAACAAGAGCCTTTCTGACAAGCTAACACAGTTTGAAACGGAGAAGGCTCAAGCAACACGTAGCCAGCAGATTTTGGCAAAAGCAAAGGAGTATGGTATTCCCGAAAACTACGCCAAACGATGCGCCATCAAGGATGATGAGGACTTGGACGTTTATTTCAAGGACTTGAAACAGGAGTTCGCGAATGACGGCTTCAAAGGCGTGACCCCTCCCGAATCAGCAGAGCAGAAGATGGAGAAAGAGAGTGAATCTCTCGCCAAGATGATTGACGAAGGGACAAAAACTATTGTTGAACAAAGCAAAATTTAATTATGTCAGCAGGATTTAAGTACGATTTGGTTCCACCTGTTGAGCAAGAGGAACGCTACGATGTCCAGACCGGTATTCGTAGACGTGGCCCGTTCAAACTCGACACGCAGAACCTGGTAGTGGGAAGTTTTCTTCCCGGATTTACACCGATTTGTGCGGACTTGAAAAATAAGTTCGCATACACGGTAATCAATGTGAGAGTAGTAGAAGCCTATACCACTGGTGGAGAGGCTTTGTCTATCAAAGTAGCCAAGAACTCTTTGGCTTATGTGGGTATGTTTGTCGGAAGCGGCAAGAAAGGTGCAGAAGTAACGGCAATTGATAAATCTAATGTCGGTTATGATGTATTGACTATCAAGGCTGCTTTTGGTGAGAATATCGCCAAAGATGCCGTATTATTCAATGCGGTTGCAGTTGATGGTTTAAAACAAAAGCATGTAGCTAATTCGGCTCTGTTTAACCGTACAAAGGTTGAGGACGGAGTCACATTGGTTTCATTGCTTCGTACAGCCGCAGAAATTGAACCCTCAAAATTGGTTATGCCGTTCTCCGAGAACGATAAAGCCAACATGAAGGGATGGTTTGAATTTAACGAGTAAGGAGGTAGGATATGTTTTTAACGATTCAAACATTATTCGATGATGCGAACATTGTTTCCGCTATCATCAGACGTGTGAACCAGACACGCAAGGACACAATCTATTGGCAGCAGTATCTTACTTTCCGCAGAGTGACTACTCGTGTGTTCAAGGATTATATCGGTTCTGTAACCGGAGTTATGGCCGGCTCTATCAATTCACGTTTTGGAGAGAAACCCATCCGTGAGCGTCGGAACATCGGTTCCGGATATGGTGAGATTGCCTATTTGGGTGATGCTTATCAGATGTCTATTGACCGTCTTTCCGAATTGCAGGATTTGATTGACAAGTTCAATGCAGCTAAGCCAGCCGACCAAAAGGCTGCAATGGAAGAGATTGTAAACTTCCTGGCAGACGACTACCGTCAGATTACCCTTGCCGCCCACAAGCGTATGGATATTATTGTCGGTGCGCTGTTGATGCTTGGTGAAGCCACCGTTTACAACAAAGATGCCGCAATCACTTCCGGTCAGACCAATAATAAACTGCTGGAGATTGCCCTTCCGTTCAACTTTATCAAGCCGAAAAGTGGAGATGTGGTTGTGGACGGAAAGAATATGCTTATCTCTTATTTGAGAGAGAAACTTCATTCTTTAGCTCCGGATTTTGGTGTTTATGCCAAGATGATAATGACCCGTGCATCTTTCAACAAGCTTATTCTTGGTTCATCTGAATTTGGTGAGCAGTACAAGATGATTCTCGGCAGCAACGAAATGAAGTTGAGTACGGGATTGGTTTCCTCTTCTTTGGCTTCCGAAGTGTTCACCGGCATCGGTTTGCCGCATATTGAAATCAAGGAGGACTACGTAAAAGACCAGACGGGAAAGAATGTGCAGATTTACGCGGATAACCGCATTACTCTGTTGCCTTCTGACAACATTGGTTATATGCGCCATCATACCCCGTATGAAGCGACAGACCCAGTACAAGGACGTACTTATATCCCGTCAGAGGGGCAGATGCTTATCTCCAACTACCGTGATAAGAACGGTCGCTACATGGAATATACGGCAGAGTGGATTCCGCAGATTTCCAACCCGGACTTGATTACCAATTTCGACCTGAGCGAAATTGCATCCATCCAATCAGCATAAGGAGGTAGGATATGAAAGTAAAGGTTATATCTGTTTTCCGCGACAAATTCACCGGTAAGTATTACAGTCCGGGTGAAGTGATTGAAGTTGCTGAAGAATCCCGTGTGTTGGATATGGAGAGCCGTAAACTCGCTGAACGGGTTGAGGTGAAAGCTCCCGAAGTGAAAGCCCCTGAAGAAAAGAAGGAGGTGAAAATCTCCCTCTTTGAAAAGGAGTTTGAGAAGAAGGCTTTGATTGATGCTTTGAAGTCTATCGGTGCGCAAGCTTCCGGCAATATGAAAGAAGAAACTCTTTTGGCTAAGGTCTCAGAACTGGATGAAGAATCAACTGCCAAGCTGAAAGAAGCATTAGGTATCGAGTAAGGATAGGGTAGTGTTTCTACCCTTCCATTGTCTAATTTTATAAACCAGAAAAGAAATGAAGAATTTTATTTTTGCCATGTGTGGCTTTTTGATGATGTCTTTGGTCTCGTTGGACGTGCAGGCATCAAGTGTGGAATCTCCCAAGTGTGAGTATGTGAATCCATCTGTTGATGTTGGTCTGCCGGATATTCAGTTTATCACTTTGGAAACGGCTCCGGCTGATTGTGTTGTACTGACCATGACGCATCCCATGTTTTTGGTTGCAAATAACCCGGCTATGATGTGTTCGATAAAAGAGGGAATGGCTATTCAAGGGGTACGAATTAATGTTCCCAAATGTCCGTTCAGATACATCTATAAATCTAAACATTGTACGCATTATAGCTATACCGCATATAGTAAACTGATTACACCATATTGAATGATATCAGCCATGAGTAACAAGGAGTTTGTATTAAGCGTATTTGATAAGAACACCCCGTCTAATCTTGTAGTTGAAAATATACTTTCAAGAACGGGATTGGATGGTGAAGAACCTTTTGCCGAGGAAAATCGGGCAAAATTAGAGGTCGCTTGTGCAAAGCAAATTCCGTGGATGATACAAAATCCATCTTCGGTCAGCGAAAGCGGATTTTCTGTGTCTTGGTCTAATTATGTTGATAGCCTAATGAAATTGTACTCATGGCTGTGCAAACAGTATGGTTTGAAAGACGAACTGAGTAACAAACCTAAAGTGACTTTCTTATGATATTCGCTTCCCACATATTGCAGGTTAAGGTTATCACCCCGATGGATAAGGATGAGTTCGGAAGACCTATTCCCGGTACCGGTGGTGAAAGCTGGAAGGAGGTGTGCAAATGCCGTTGTGATGATGTAAGTGCGGAAAAGAAAGTATCTATCAATGGTGCTTTGTATGATTTCAAGTACAAGGTAGTCTTTGACAAGCCGTCAAAGGTTGAAGCAGGTGCAGAGGTTCGTTGTTTGAATGCCGATGGAAGCATAAGAGGTGAAGGAGTTGCTAAAAGCCCTTTGGAAACAAACTATTTTTCCTATAGAGTAATATGGTTGGAATAGATGCAGACTTTTCGGATGTTGACCAGTTCTTTGAGGACGGAACAAGCGAAGTCGTTGCTGGCATGAAAGAAGAGGGAGAGGCATTTGTTGAAGATGCAAAAGCTACCGGAAACTATCAAGACCACACAAAACATTTGAGAGAATCGAATGATTATGAGGTTAATGAAGATGGCTTAATTCTGAAAAACGAAGCTGATTATGCTTCATTCGTGGAATCCAAAGGATTTGAAGTTGCAGGAAGTGCAGCGATAAGGACAGAAAAAAGATTGAAAGATAGATTTGAACGATGATAGTAACCACCGACATAGGAAACATCCTCTACCGGGACTGCAAGATTTTCGGAATAGACATAGTACCAGCAGGAGAAACGCTGACGGGTGAATTGAAGTCCGAAAGGATTGTCATCCACACGAAGAAACAACAGCCGGGAAAGTATTGGAAGAAATCTTTTGCAGAAGTGAATCTATGTGTACCCAATTTAAGCGAGAATGAAGCGAACACAATCCGGCTTAACGAACTTGAAAGAAAGGCTGGCAAGCTGTTTGATGATGTAGTAAGCACCTATGATGGTATGACATATCGTTACTCTATTGATTCTATCGGTACAGAAGCGGACACAGCTTTGAAGTGTCATTATGTGAATGTGAGAATTTTGTTTAATGTATTAAATGTAAAATGATATGATTACAGCAGTAGAAATTGACGAACTGTATTATGCAGAACCGATTAAAACGGTTACTACTCCAGCTGCCGGATTAACAGGCGCAGAAGTAGCCACCATCTTGAAAAACGCAGCAACGAAGCGGGTCAAGAATGTGCATGGTGACACGTATCAATACGAAGAAGCAGAGGCAAGTGTAACTCGTTACAAAAACGCTTTGACTGGTGAGTACTACCGGGAAACGTCTGAACCGGGTGAGGTGAAAATCAACTTCACCATTGGTGAGTATGATTATGCTACAAAGGCTGATTTACAAGGTGGTAAAGCCACAGAAAAGAATTGGGAAAGAGGCAAGTATAAGCCTATTCATAAATGTGTGATTGGTAAAACCAAAGACGGAGTTTATGTTGTGTTTCCGAAAGCGGCTATCAATGCCCGTGGCTCTAATACCGATAAGGCTGTCGGATTGGCTGTTTCGGCCGTTCCCCTTTCCACAGGTGTAGATGGATTGGCTTCCGAAAAGTGGTTTGACGAATCGGAAGTTGTAGTGCCGGAAGGTTGATAATTTTTCAGTAAAAGGATTGTTTTCAGATGGCGGTGGGTGGTTGCTCACCGCCTTTTTAATTTAATGTTATGAATAATCAAGCAGCAAAAACGGTTTCTGATGCCCTATTAGGGCTGGATTTTAAAAATGTAGGGATAGGTGGAATCGTTTATACCATCAAACCTCCTACAATTAAAATTATCTGTCGTGCCATTCATCATTTTTCCAATATCG